>Ga0068851_10000112_pt1 | contig 42962 bp, 26 predicted proteins | sample KBSCornC12_FD_66588 | JGI IMG/M metagenome (GOLD analysis project Ga0068851, IMG submission 66588) | Corn rhizosphere microbial communities from Kellogg Biological Station, Michigan, USA - KBS Corn C1-2 | ecosystem: Host-associated > Plants > Roots > Rhizosphere > Soil ...
GGAAAATTGGGATCTGCCCACCTTAGCAGGTGCAGGTGCTATTCGAAGCTCTGCTTATGATATGATCAAGTACGTGGCAGCCGAAATGAATTTGACACCATCGCCTCTTCATGATGCTATGACGCTCACGCACCAACCTCGTCATAATAAAGTGGGAGGAAATGAAATTGGACTCAACTGGTTTATTGTTACTGAAGGCAGTCAGAAAATCATCAGTCATGGCGGAGCAACAGGGGGCTATCGCGCCTTTGTTGGATTTACAGATAAACTTGGCGTGGTGGTATTGACCAATTCAGATGATGATGGTGATGATATCGCAATGCATTTGCTGGACAATCAAAGTCCGCTCCGGGTCATAAAACCAAAATTGACCAACTGGATCATGGAGACGATTGATAAGAAAGGTTCCAAGAAATTATTGGACCAATATGAAAAGATGAAGAAAGAACAACCGGATTTTTATTCGATCGATGAAAATGAAATCAATGCACTGGGTTATAAATACATGAATGAGAAGAAAGACCTCAAAGCGGCCACTGCGGTCTTTGAACTCAACATGAAAGAATTTCCTGCATCCTTCAATGTCTATGATAGTTATGCTGAAGCGCTGATGAATGCCGGAAACAATAAAGACGCCATCACGAATTATAAAAAATCATTGGAGCTGAATCCAGGTAATACTAACGGAACAGAGATGTTGGCCAAACTGGGAGTTGTATATGAGGTTAAAGCTCCTGCATTGGATGAAGCCTTGTTGGCCACTTATGATGGCACGTATGAACTCGCACCGGGATTTAACCTGGTCATTACGCATGAGGGGACACATTTATTTGGACAGGCTACCGGTCAAAGTAAGTTTGAATTGTTCCCCAAAAGCAACACTGAATTTTATTTGAAAGTAGTCGATGCCAGGATAACATTTGCTAAAAATGATACCGGTGTCATGGGGCTTACGCTTTTTCAGAATGGAGCGGTTATACCCGGGAAAAAAATGTAGCCAGTAGAAAGGAATAAAGAATTACGATGGATTATTTTTCTTGTAGGGGCGGGAGCATCACGCCCCTACAAGAAAAATAATCTTAATTCACAATCTTACTCTTACTCTTTTGCTTTCTTACTTATCTTCCTATCAATTTCAAAAACTCCTCTTTCTTCCTTCTCGATACGAGCACATAATTCCCGTTTTTCATTTCCACCTGGCCGCCATCGCCACGGATGTAGCGCTTAATGAAATGAAGATTGATGATGTGTGAATTATGTGGACGGAAAAAAGTATCAGTGGGCAGGATCTCTTCAAAATCTTTTAATGTACGGCTGGCCATCAGTTTCGGGTGATTGTCGAAATAGATATTGGTGTAATTGCTTTCGGCTTCGAGATGCACAATATTTTGTAAATCAAAAAACAAAAGCCCTTCTGTCGTCGGGATCGCAATTTTATTTAAAAAAGGTTTGGACAACAGGTTTTGCTCCAGGGTTTCCAATTTCTTGTTCGTGACATTGGAAGCCGGCATGGAAGTCAACCGTTCGACTGTCGCTTTCAATTCATCGATATCAATGGGTTTCAACAAATAATCAAAAGCTGCATACTTGATGGCCTTGATGGCATAATGATCATAGGCTGTCGTGAAGACAAGATGAAATTTCTTTTCCGGAATATGGATCAGCATTTCAAATCCATCCATCTCCGGCATTTCAATATCCAGGAAGACCAGGTCAGGTTTCAACTCCTGGATTCGTTCAATGCCTTTTCTTCCATTTTCAGCTTCTCCCACGACTTCAATATCCGGGCAATAATCCTTCAGCTTTTGCCGCAGTGCGATCCGTCCATTAGGTTCGTCATCGATGAGAATCGCTTTCATGATCATTGAATGTTTAATCTTACTTCTACTCTTGTTCCGGCTGGTTGTCCATTATTCTCCAAATCTGTTACAGACACCGATGCGATTTCTTCATTATTAAATAAACGGATCCGGTCACTACTCATCTGCATGCCATAACCATTACCATTCTCCTTCTTCTCCTGGTCCCCATTAGTTTTTCGCCCGGTACCATTGTCTTCTATGGTATAAATGATTTGCTCGTTTACTTTATGCACGCTGATGTCCAGTCGGCCGTCATGATCTGGCCTGTTGCGCAAACCGTGATGAATTGCATTTTCCACATACGGCTGAATAATAAGTGGCGGTACTTTATAATCCTGTTGCATCAATTCTTCATCAGCCTGTACATGGGAAGAAAATTTATCCTGGTAGCGAAACAATTCCAGGTCGATATAAAGTTGCAAGGTCTCCATGTCTTTATACAACGGCACTTTATTCTCCTTCGAGATGTCGAGAACATTTCGAATCAGTTTCGCAAATTTATTGAGATACATCGTGGCCCTGTATTTGTCATTGCTCTGGATCATGCCATCGATGCTGTTGATGCAATTGAAAATGAAATGCGGGTTCATTTGAGAACGAAGGGCCATCATTTCAGTTTGTGCCATTTGATGTTTCAGATCTGCTTCATTACGAATCGACTGAATTCGTTTGCGGATTAGAAAATAGACCAGGTAACCCAGCGCCAGAATGCTCAGCAAACGAAACCACCAGGTTCCCCACCAGGGAGGTTGGATGATGATGGCAAAAGAAGTAATTGGGGAAGATCCGTCACCCTGCTCTGCTTTTACTTCGAAGGTGTATTTTCCCGGCTTGAGATCCGTATAATCAGCAAATGATTTGTTCGATGATTGATTCCAGTTTTTATCAATTCCTGTTAAACGATAATAATATTGAGTCGTTTGTATAGTAAAAAAGTTAAGGGCGGCAAATTCAATTGAAATAAAATTCTGATCATATTTAAGGATTATAGGCTTTCTATGAATTAGCAAGGAATCGATGTTGAGATGTTTGCCCAAGACAGTGAGTCCGCAAATTTCAGTTTTGATTTTTTGGGGGACCTGCGAATCCATTTTTCCCGGATCAAAACAAATTAATTCTGCGTAAGTCGATGTTATCCAACGACCATCCCGTAGGGAATAAAAATCATTTGCCGAAAAGGATGAATTTATAGTATTATTATCCAATTTAAACCGGGTAAGGTGAGCATCCTTTGCGGAAATTTTATAAATACCATAATTAGTTGTAACCCAGATATTATTCGTTGAATCTTTTTTAATAGCGAAAATGGATTCATTATTTAATTGCACATCCAAAAATGGCCGGCTAAATTTTCCCGTATTGCAATTAAAAGAATATAATCCACTATAAATGGTGCCGACCAGGAGAATGGAATCATTTAATGCCTCCACACCTTGAATAGCATAACCTACTCCATGACCCAATTGTTCAGGTTGATATAAATGGAGGTAGACCTGATGTTGTATATCATATTCATATAATCCAGTTTGTGTTGACACCCATGCCCGGTTATTCAGATCAATATAGATGTGATAGATACCCGGAGACACTTCAATGCCTTGTTTTGATCTATCATAGGGATAAAATTTATTTTCCTTTTTATTCCAAACCGCTACCAGGCCATTTTGAAGGCCAAATAAAATATTGGAATTCCGGTCTTTGGTGATCACCCTTATAGTGGATTTTTGCAATTCAGGGGGCATGAGTGTCCGGAAAGACTGCTGAACAGGATCGTAAATATGTAAAATGCCAGCCTGGCAGCCCACCCAAATCCTATTTTCATCATCTCGAAAAAAGGACCAAACCTGGTTTAATTGATCTGCCCCGGAAAAATGGATTATCCTTTCAAAATTCAATTCGTGATCATAGACAGCAATCCCACCTCCCCAGGTACCAATCCATATTTCTCCCTGCGCCGTTTGTATCCTGTCATTAATATCAAAGTTTGGAAGGGAAACATCATTGCTATCAACATGCCGGATCGACTGAAAATAATTTCTATATGGATTAAATATGCTAATGCCGCGATCAGTGCCCAACCAGATATTATTTTCCCGGTCCTGGAAGATGCAATTGATCGCAAAATTATAGCGGATGCCATTCCTGATTTTATCATCGGAAGTGATCCTGTCAAAACTATCCGTTTCCCGATGGTATCGAAGCAGCCCGGCATAATCCGTCGCTAACCAAAGTTCTTTTTGCCGGTCTTCAAAAATGGCATTGACGAGCAGGGTCTGATTTTCCTGGTCATTAACTTTTGAACCATCCGTGATATTCTTTAAAGAATAAATAAATAATTTTTGTGTTACAATATTATAGCGGAATAATTGATCGCCCCAGGTGGAAATCCAAAGGTTACGATCATGGTCTTTGGCAATATGCCGGAAGCGATAGGTTCCTTTTAGATTATTTTTCAGTTGTATCAATAACGGATGATGCAAAACACTATCTGCAGTAGATTCGATTTTTTTTGTTCTTAAATTACAAACCTGGACACCTGCAAAATTTTGCATCCAATAAACGCCATCGACAGTATCGGAAATAATGTAATTGCTTTGATTTTGTGCATTTGGATTCAAATTAATAAATGAACCAATTATTTTATTGGACTTTTTATCATATTGTATAACTCCTTTTGGCCCAATGCGCCAGGTATCCCCTTTTTCGCTAGTAAATAGCTGGGAAGGATATTGGGGATCTTTCTCAACCAGGTAATTGACTTCAAAAGTCTTCATGGTTAAATTTCCAGGATCAAGATTGATCACATGATTGTCTTTTAAAACACAGATCTTATCATAAACTGTATCTACGATGAGATTACCTACTGACCCAAATCCGTATACAGGGTTGACCACATCCTGGAAATTAACAAATCGGGAACCATCATAACGCTGAAGTCCATTATAGGTAAGGATCCAAATAAATCCTTTTGCATCCTGGCCTATCCCGGAAACCAGGCTGTGCAACAATCCATCTGTTTGATCTAAATGATGAAAAGTGTATTGGTTGTTAAATTGCGCTGATCCATAAGAAGCCCAACAAAAAAACAGGATGAGAAGGGCAATACGCATAGTTTAAAGGTAATCGGTAAACCAGAGAAACACGACCTGAATCATTTCTTTTCCAGTGCTTCGATACGCTTCACCAGTGCATCGATCTGGGTTTGTTGATTGACAATAAGGGTTTGCTGTTCCTGCACCGCTTTAACCAGGGGCACTACAAACTCGGCGTATCCCATGCTATAGGTATCCTTATCATTGGTGGGTGCATGCAGGGCATCGAATGCCGAGAATCCGGTTTGTTGAATTACCTTTTCTACATCCTGCGCAATAAATCCTGCAGAGCGGCTTTGCGATTCAGCTGTCAATAATGTTTCGCGATCAGGAGTCATTTTTTCTCCGATAAAATTGGCATACCGTAGCCGGTTAAAATTGTAGGATACTGGCCGGAGCTTCATGATGAAATCCAATCCCTGAATATCTTCTTGGATATTTTCTTTGAATCGACCATCGGATGGCCAGGAATAAGCGACTTGGCCTTCGATAACAGAAATATTAGCAGCACCAAGTCGAACTTTACCGGCTGCATTGACGGTAGCATAGCATCCGATAACGACTGAACCATTGATATCTCCATTGGAAACATCTGCATCCTTACCTATCGCGGTATTCTGCTCTCCAGTGGTGAGATGATACAAGGCATTATGTCCAACTGCTGTATTATAATATCCATCGGTATTTGAATACAAGGCATTCAATCCAAATGCTGCATTTTCATGCCCTATTGAATTATTGTGCATGGAATTTAATCCTACAGCCGTATTATAGTATCCGGTAGTATTAACACCCAATGCACTAAATCCAACGGCGGTGTTGTCATTTCCTGATAGGTTATTATACAAGGCCAGTCTGCCGACAGCAGTATTCTCTGCACCATTTACATTATTATAAAGTGCTGCACTACCGAGGCCTGTGTTGTCCCATCCGGTTGTATTCGCAATCATTGTCCCTGCACCCATCGCTGTATTATTGATTCCATTGTTGATCGCGGTGGGTTGGTTGGAATAAAGCGCATTAACACCTACTGCAACGTTTCCACTGACCCAACTAACACCTCCATTATTGAAAGATTGCGTTCGTAATGCGTTTACACCAACCGCTGTATTTTGACTTGCTGACCAATTGCCGGACATAGCGTAAGCACCCACAGCGGTATTGAAGTCTGCATTGCCATTGTTGTATAGGGCATTACTTCCCGACGCTGTATTAAGTCCACCCGTAGTATTGAAGTAGAGTGCTTTGTACCCACTGGCCGTATTCTCATTGCCGGTGGTATTGTCGACAAGACTATTTGTTCCAATAGACGTGTTTTGAATTCCGCCTATATTACTATATAAAGCACCAGTACCCATCGCAGTATTTTCATAACCAGTGGTATTAGCCTGAAGAGCTAAACTCCCGAAAGCTGCATTATTAACTCCCGTCGAATTGGTTTTAAGAGCTTTAAATCCCACTGCAGTATTATCGCTTGCTGTAGTATTACTAAAAAGAGCCTGCTTTCCGATAGCAGTGTTTTCATTACCCCAGGTGTTTGTGTACATGGCGCTGACTCCAATCGCTGTATTGTCATAACCAATAGTGTTCGACCGCATAGCGGAATGACCAATGGCTGTATTATTTATTCCACTAGTTGTGCTTGTCGGCTGATTAGCATAAAGAGCCTCATATCCCAATGCAGTATTTGCGCTTGACCAAACTACTCCTCCATTGGAATAGGATTGGAATGTTAATGCCCTGGTTCCTATTGCAGTATTTTCGCTTGCTGTTGAATTTGAATTCAAAGCGGTGAATCCCATAGCAGTATTATTACTGCCACTGGTGTTGAGGTTCATGGCAAGTGCCCCATTTGCAGTATTATTAGTTCCAATGGTATTAGAATGCATGGATGAGCCTCCGACTGCTGTATTGTTTATTCCGGACGAACCGCCGGTAGGCTGATTAGCATAGAGACTTTCAAATCCTACAGCCACATTATTTGTATTAATAAAAGCTCCGCCCGGACTAAACGATTGACTGAATAATGCACCTGTTCCAATGGCTATATTTTGGCTCCCTTTAGTATTGGATAATAACGCATTCGTTCCAAGTGCAACGTTGTCTCTTCCATTAGTGTTCGAATAGCCCGTTCGACTTCCAATGAATGTATTATTGATGCCTTGCGGACCAATCACATTTACTCTTCCTGCTTTCAAGCCCAGAAACACATTCGTCGAATCATCGGAATGCAGCCACATCAAATCGATGCCGGTACTTTTTCTGAACCGGATCAATGGATTGATATTCGTTTGCGGGCTATTGGCATCAATGAGCAATTGTGATGCATCCGCAGACCCCATGATATGCAGTTTAGCTAGGGGCGCTGTGGTTCCGATCCCTACATTTTGGCCCATGGCCAATGTGAACAGACAAACCAGGATGGATAGTAAAAGATATTTATACATTATAGAGCCTTTGATGGAATAGGTGAATGCCAATCAAACATTACACTTCTTCGGAGGCTTTGAAAGGGGCGTTGAGCGCCTACCAGTATCTGTTTATTGGGAGGGGGAAAATTGTATCTTTATATTTGAAAAACTGCCTATGAAGGTTCGGGAAATAATTACCCTGATTAAAGAAGATGGTTGGTTTTTGGTTAGGCAAAAAGGAAGTCATCGCCAATATAAACATCCTGTTAAAAAAGGCTTGGTAACCATTGCTTCCCATAAAATGAGTGATGATGTTTCCCCAGGAACTCTAAATAGCATTCTTAAACAAGCTCAATTGACCCTAAAATGAGAAAGTACTTGGTGGTTTATGAAAAAACCAAAACCGGTTATTCTGCTTATGTCCCCGATATGCCAGGTGTTATAGCAACTGGAAAAACAAAGTCTGCCACAGCCAAAAATATCTATGCAGCCATTCAATTTCACATAGAAGGGCTAAAAGAAGAAAACATCAAAATACCTAAAGCAGAGGCTGAAAGCGAGATTTTAGTATTCCCTTCATAAATAATTTCTAATTGAATTTCAATCCAATATTTAAAATGAAAATATTCCTTTCGATTATATTCACTACGCTTTTGGTAATAGGGAATATGCAGGTTGTCGTTGCGCAATATAAAGTGAGCACATTCAAAGATGAATTGAAAGCGACCGTGAATATGGATCAATTCAACGATCCCTTTTCTTTCAACATCAAATATCAAGAGGCTCCGCACCCATCGGGCGAAGATGCAGATCAGGCCTTCCTTCACACCCGGAAACTGGAAGCACAACGCCATACACCTGTGCATCCTTCAACTGCGGTTTCTACTCGCAGTTTATTGATGCCCCCGGAAGTGGTTGCAAGTTTCGGTGGTAATAATATCATCAATGCCACGCCCCTTGACAATCACCTGGCTGTCAATGCTGATGAAATCATCACCTCCACTATCAACACTCACTTGTTGGTTACGAATCTTTCAGGATTTTTTCTTGGATCTTATCCTTTGGATTTGTTTTTCCAAAGCGTCGGTATTTCAGATCGATATTTTGATCCTCGCATGATTTACGATCCTCAACAAGATCGTTTCATCATGGCATTAATGGATGGAAGTGCATGCGCTGAAAGCCAAATCCTGTTGGCCTTTAGCCAAACCAATAATCCAAAAGGAAGCTGGAATCTATATGCTATCGATGGATGTATTGATGATGATGAAACCTTTGCTGATTATCCGATGATCTCGATTACCGATTCAGAATTATTTCTTACGTACAATGAAGTAAATGCGGATAGTTCCTGGCAGACTGGGTTCATGGGAACGCAGATACACCAGATCAATAAAATGAATGGTTATAATGGCGATCCGCTCAATCGTAAAGTATGGCGTGATATTAAATACAATGGACGTTTTCTCCGAAATATCTGTCCTGTTCGCAATGCAGATGAATCATTGCCGGCTACACAATACTTTCTTTCTGATCGCAATTTTGATATTTCCAATGACACTGTTTTCTTATTGCATCTCACAGGACACCAGGATGATCCGAATGCTGAATTGATGATTGATTACCGCGTATTAGATCAACCTTATGGAGTTCCTTCGTATGCTGTGCAGCCTCGTGATTCGATGGACACCAATGATGCGAGAATTTTGGATGCCTTCGAGCAAAACCAAACGATTCAATGGGTCAACAATACAATGGATTTTAATTCGGGACGATCAGCTGTTTTTCATGGCATCATACATCTTCCGATTTTGCAAAATGTCGCGACTGGTCATATCATTGCACATCCAACTGATTATCTCGGATATCCCGGCATTGCGTGGACAGGATCAGATCCTTCACAACAAGATGCGATCATCATCGTCAGTCATTGTTCAAAAACAAGAAACCCCGGAGGATCAGCCATCTATACTGACGGACTTGGACAATACAGTGATTTTGTCACTGTCATTGAGGGACAACGACCTGTTGATATGTTGACCAGTAAAGTCGAGCGATGGGGAGATTATATCGGAATACAGCGATTGTATCATCAACCCGGAAGTGTGTGGATCTCCTGCTCCTATGGAAGACCCGGCAATGTGAATGAAGCCTGGATTGCTAAACTTGCAAGACAGGAAGGAAATGTTGGTACGCACGATGTTGCTCAAGATGTGAAGATGAACACATATCCTAACCCAACCGATGATTATGTCAATCTTGATATTGATAATCCTGAAGGAAAAAAGATGACTATATCGCTGTTTGATATCAATGGAAAACCAGTCCAGGTTTTCTTCGATGGAAAACCCAATCATGTTGGAAAGGCAAGCATTAGTTTCTCTACGATGTCACTTCCTGCCGGGCAATACATTGTTCAGGTGAAGATGGACGATCAAGTCGTGGTGACGAAGTCGATTGTAAAAATGTAGGAGGAAGGAATAAGGAGTAAGGGATAAGAAAAATTATCCCCTGTAGAAAAAAAAGTCCGTTTTGCGGTAACATTTTGGTGGGCTCGAGACACTTACTGGTGAACTAAACTATTTACCAGTATGAAAACTTATGTTACCCAATTGATTGCTGACATCGAGCATGCTCACCGGGCGCCTCTTTCCGCAGCCGAAAAAGAAGTCTTCACTTTTGAAGAAGAAATGGAGGCTGTTGAAAATTATGCCGAAGGGCGAAATATTCCTCCACCATTAAGCGTCCAATGCGGGATCACGGTAGACCAATTTCCTCCGGAAGACCAATTGGAGGACGATGAGATTCGAAACATCCTCGATGCTTTGCAGCAAATGTTTCTATCCCGCAATATGAGCATCGATATGCCAAAGAATGTTCCCATTCGCAAAGCCTATCCTCTTATCATCGACTTGCTTAATGAAGAAGCCTGGTATTTTCCTACCGGGACCTTGCATCATGATTTCTGTACAGGGTATGCCCCGGAATGTGAATTGGGGGAGTATTGTCCTTGTTTGGGTATTTGGAATGAAAAAACTGAAAGCCATGGACAAGAAGAAATATGAATCAGGTAAATTGCCCGATGATTTCAAATACACGGAGCTTACCCGAAAGATCATTTCCTGTGCTATGGAAGTCCATACCATTTTAGGAAATGGATTTCAAGAGGTCATCTATCAACGTGCTTTAGCATATGAATTTCAACTCCGTGGCATCCACTTTAGACGAGAACTTGAAATGCAGGTTTTCTATAAAAAGAAACTGGTCGGCACCCGAAGAGTTGATTTTCTTGTTGAAGATTTAATTAGTGTCGAATTGAAAGCAACATCCAAGGTAGAGCCCGCGCATTTGGCACAAGCCATCAATTACCTTGAAGCTTACAATTTGGAAGTTGGATTATTGCTGAATTTCGGCACTATGAGTCTCGAGTTTCATAGGGTAACGAACAAGAAATATAAAGGTCGACCCGGCATCCATCTTTAGAACAGGATTGATGGGATTCATGAGATGCACAGGATAGATATAACTTTTATTCATTAAAGACGTTGCTATCCAATAAATCCCATGAATACCATCATTCCTGTTCTCAAATAGGTGGGATGTCGAAGTTTTCAATGAGGCTGTCTTTTCAGCTTAATGCCTAACGATATTTCTATTTACTTTCACCCCTCCAAAATCTTTGCATCATGAAGCGTTCAATTTTCCTGTCATTAGCTTGCTTTTTTACACTTCATCTCCCCGCCCAAAACCTCATGACCCCGGAGATGCTCTGGAAACTCGGTCGTGTCAGTGGACTGGGAGTGACCAAGGATGGTAAGTCGGTCGTCTATTCCGTCTCTACTCCAGATGTTGATGCAAATAAGTCAACACATAAGATGTATTCTGTGCCACTGAGCGGAGGTGCAGGAATTGAAATCACCACCAACCCTATTCCCGATAAGAACATTTCTCCGGATGGAAAATATATGCTTTCCAATAAAGAGGTAAAAGTGAAAAAAATCACAGGACAGGATAGGTATCCGGACCTGAGTAAATCCAATGCTTATGTGTATGATGATATCGCGATCCGTCATTGGGATACCTGGGAAGAGGGTGCATTTGACCATGTGTTTGTTTCCACGCTAACCAATGGTAAGCCTGCTTCAGAAGTTGATATCATGAAGGATGAACCTTATGATTGTCCGCAGAAACCCTTTGGTGGTGATGAAGATTATATCTGGAATCCGGATAGCCGTGCCGTAGTGTATTGTACGAAACCAAAGTTTGGTAAAGAATATGCTGTAAGCACCAACACTGATCTTTTTCTTTACGACATCGATAAAAAAACTACGGTCAACCTTACAGCAGGACGCCTTGGGTATGACATTAATCCATCTTATAATGCAAAACAACAACTTGCTTTTTTAAGCATGCGTCGTGATGGATATGAATCTGACAAACAAGACCTGGTAATTTTGGATGGAGGAAAATTTAATAACCTAACCGCTACGCATGATGAAATTCATGTAGAAGGCTATAGCTGGTCAGCTGATGGAACTAAACTTTACTTCTGGGCACCGATTGATGGTACGCAACAGTTATTTGAAGTGAATGCATCTAGTCCTTACACGATGCGACAGGTGACGAAAGGTGATTTTGACATTACCGGCATTGTAGGTCAATCGGGCAATACACTTGTGGTATCACGCACCGATATGAATCATGCTGCAGAATTATATACAGTCAATATTCCCGATGGTGCGATGAAACAACTCACTCATGTCAATGATGAGATGTATAAAAACATCAGCATGGTAAAAACAGAACGTCGCTGGGTGAAGACCACCGATGGCAAACAAATGCTGGTGTGGGTGATCTATCCACCAAATTTTGATCCGAGTAAAAAATATCCTACCCTACTCTATTGCCAGGGCGGACCTCAGTCTGCACTGACTCAATTTTATTCTTTCCGATGGAACTTCCAATTGATGGCTTCCAATGGTTACATAGTTGTTGCACCTAATCGTCGCGGTATGCCTGGACATGGAACAGCGTGGAATGAAGAGATCAGTAAAGATCACGGAGGCCACGCTATGAAAGATTATCTCTCTGCAATCGATGATATCAGTAAAGAATCTTATGTCGATAAAGACAGGAGAGGATGTGTTGGAGCAAGCTATGGAGGTTATTCTGCTTATATGTTAGCTGGTATTCATGATGGGCGCTTCAAAACATTTATTGCCCATGACGGGATCTTTGATATGCGCAGTATGTATGGTACAACGGAAGAAATGTGGTTTGTGGATTGGGATTGGGGAGGACCTTACTGGGACAAGAGTAACAAGGCTGCACAAAAGACCTACAAAAAATTCAACCCGATCAACTATGTTGACAAATGGGATACTCCGATAATGATTGTGCAAGGTGGAAAAGATTATCGCGTTCCTATAGAACAGGGACTCGAAGCTTTCCAGGCCGCCAAATTGAGAGGACTCAATGCACGACTTCTTTATTTGCCTGAAGAAAACCACTGGGTTTTGTCAGCGCAAAATGCAATGGTATGGCAAAGGGAGTTTTACAAGTGGCTGGATGAGACCATGCCGGTGAAAGGTTCTACTGCGCCTAGGAGTTAATGTGTTAATGTGCAAATGTGTTAATATGCTAATATGCTAATGTGTTAATGTGTTAATGTGTTAATGTGTTAATATGCTAATATGCTAATGTGTTAATATGCTAATATGCTAATGTGTTAATGTGTTAACAGAATAGGTTAAATATGAAACCCTTTAGTCCGCGGTTTTTCTTTTTTGCCGAGCTAATGATACTGGACAAAAGTTTCTGAATTGAAACTAATTGAATCAACAAGTTATCGTCAAAAGGATAGGTGGTCGATCTCTTGCATAATTTAAGCCAATACTCAGTTTCTTTTGCTTCTTTGTCCGCGATCTTAAGTTTGTGGATGAAATCGTAATTGCTTTCGGGACTTTGTGCCTCATTAATATTGGCACCAATTGAGGTGCCTGCTTTCAATAATTGCCGGCTGATTACGTATTTTCTATGAGACTCGAGTAGCTCAGTATATTCAATAATAGCCAAAGCAAAATCGAATGACAAATCCAGGATAGGATTAGGATCAGTTTCCATCTGTGAAGTTTTTAGTGAAGTACTAAATATACAAAAACAGTATTACTTTCATCAAATTACCATTACGTCATTGTCAGGTCACCACATTAACACATTATCGGATTACCACATTGTCTATGAAACAAAAACCAACCCTTTCTTTCTGGCAGATCTGGAACATGAGTTTCGGATTCCTCGGGATCCAGTTCGGATTTGCGCTGCAGAACAGTAATGCCTCCGCTATCCTGCAAAACTTTGGAGCAGATGTGCATCACCTCAGTTGGTTTTGGCTCGTCGCACCGATTACTGGTATGATCGTTCAACCTTTGATCGGGCATTATAGCGATAAGACATGGAACAGGTTAGGCAGAAGAAAGCCTTATTTTCTTACTGGCACCATTCTATGTTGTGTTGCTCTGGTGTTGTTACCGAATTCCGGAGTTTTCCTGGCCGGCAAATCAGCTTTATTTATCGGAGCCGGAATGCTGATGATCATGGATGCCAGTATCAATGTATCGATGGAACCATTCAGGGCATTGGTTGCGGATAATCTTCCGGATAATCAACGAACATTAGGATTTTCTATTCAGACATTTTTGATTGGCATCGGTGCAGTGGTGGGCAGTTGGTTGCCTTGGGTGATGTCCAATTGGTTTCATGTTTCAGCATCAGCTCCTGCAGGACAGGTTGCAGACAATGTTATTTTTTCATTCTATACCGGTGCAATAGTTTTTTTCATTGCGATCATGGTGACTATTGTTTTTGCAAAAGAATATCCTCCACAGGAATATGAGTTGTATCATGGTAAACCACAAAATGAAAGGCATGGACTTGGGCAGATCATAACCGATTTTAAAAAAATGCCGAAGACCATGCGCCAACTTGGACTTGTGCAGTTCTTCAGTTGGTTTGCATTGTTTGGTATGTGGGTATTTACTACACCGGCTATTGCCAATCACGTTTATCATTTACCAATCGAGGATACATCGAGTGATACCTTCAGGCAGGCAGGGAATTGGGTAGGAATTATTTTTGGCGTTTACAATCTTGTCAGCGCATTGTATGCTTTACTGCTGCCAGCTATTGCAAAAAAAATCGGTCGGAAACTGACACATTCTTTTTCATTATTGTGCGGAGCTGTCGGATTGATCTCGATCTATTTTGCCAAAGATCCCAACACCCTTATTTTTTGCATGATCGGAGTTGGAATTGCATGGGCCAGTATCCTGGCGATGCCTTACGCTATACTCGCAGGAAGCATTCCTCCCGGAAAGATGGGCGTCTACATGGGCATCTTCAATTTCTTCATCACCTTCCCTCAAATCGTCAATGGAGTTTTCGGCGGACCTATTGTTCACAGCATATATGGCGACAAAGCGATCTATGCTATAGTGATGAGTGGAATCTTTATGTTCTGTGCAGCGGTCTCGGTGATTTATGTGCAGGATGATACTGATATCAAAGTAGCCTAAAGGGCAGAAGAGGCGGAAGGGCGGAAGGGCGGAAGGGCGGAAAGGCGGAAGGGCGGAAAGGAAGTCCCCTCGGTTGGTGAGCTGTAGCACGAGGATGAGCACAGCTGGTCGAACCATCAGGGGATTTAGGGGCAGAAGATTATTTTTTTAGTCAAATCTAATTTTAATTTTAAATAAATCTAATAATTATCTACATTTACCGCATGGGCCTAACCTATGCTGAAGAAAATTACCTTAAAGCAATAATAAAACTCGTCCATCCCCCAGAGAAGACCGTCAGCACCAATGCCTTGGCATCACACTTGGGCACCTCGGCACCTTCCGTCACCGATATGCTTAAAAAGCTGTCAGACAAACACTTAATCACCTACGAACGCTACCAGGGGGCATCACTCACAGAAGAAGGTCACCGACTTGCTACCAGCCTTGTCCGAAAACACCGCCTTTGGGAAGTATTCCTGAATCAATCACTCGGCATGTCCTGGGACGAGGTTCATGAAATCGCTGAAGAGCTCGAACACATTCAATCTCCCCAGCTTATTGAAGCTCTTGATAAATTTTTAGGCACCCCTAAATTTGATCCACACGGCGATCCCATTCCAAATGCACAGGGTAAGTACACCTTGAGAACCCAGGTGCCTTTGTCCCAACTACAGGTTGGCCAATCAGGGATAGTCATAGCCGTTAAAGACGATAGTACCTCCTTCCTCCAATATCTTTCCGGAAAAGGAATAACCCTCGGCAAATCGATTCAAATCCTTGCCCAGGATGCCTATGACCAGGCCATCACATTATCTGTTGATGAACGAAGGACAACCCTGGCCGGTGAGGTAGCCAAAAATATTCTAGTCAAACCTTCAGCCCCATGAAGTATATCCGCCTGGCCAGCATCTTTTTTTACTTATGTCTGCTCTTTACCTGGCACGCTATGATCCTCAGGATCAGGCACCCCAGAAACCCCAACAACCAATTATTACAGTAAAGACTGCGTGGTCAATCTTTATCTTTATGGCTCATGACCGCCCTGATCTACAATGTCACCGTCAAAATCTCACCCGACGTCCATGAGGACTGGGTGAACTGGATGCTTGATATTCATATACCTGAGGTCATGGCTACCGCGTGTTTTTCCGCCTTTCGATTCCTGCACCTCGAAGGATATGATGATGGTGAAGGTTTCACATATGCCATTCAGTATTCTTGTCCAAGCAGGGCTCTGTTTGAAATCTACCTGGCAGAACATGCCCCGCTTATGCAACAAAAGCACAAAGAAGTCTTTGAAGGTAAGTTTGTTGCTTTCAGGACTATACTCAGGATGATAGGGGAAGGCTAAGGGGGAAGGCTGAGGCTAAGGAAGAATTAATGGTAAAAATCTGTCCCCGTCTTAGCCTCAGCCCCCGCCTTAATCTTAGATTTGCTGCATGGACTTTACGCTTACCGAAGATCAGCTTGCCGTACGGGATGCCGCCCGCGATTTTGCTCAAAATCAATTACTCCCCGGAGTCATCGAAAGAGACCGGGACATGATTTACCCAACAGCTCAAGTAAAAGCCATGGCGGAAATGGGATTTCTTGGCATGATGGTGAGTCCCAATTATGGAGGAGGAGGAATGGATACGCTCAGTTATGTGCTGGCGATGGAAGAAATTTCAAAAGTAGATGCCAGCTGTTCCGTAATCATGAGTGTGAATAATTCACTTGTATGTTGGGGCCTGGAGGAATACGGTACAGAAGAACAAAAAATGAAATACTTGCCCAAATTAACCTCGGGTGAGTGGCTAGGCGCTTTCTGTCTTTCGGAACCTGAAGCAGGAAGTGATGCAACAAGTCAACGCACCATCGCTGAAGATAAAGGTGATCACTACCTGGTGAATGGAACAAAAAACTGGATCACCAACGGTGGTAAATCTTCTGTCCATCTCGTTATGGCACAGAGTCATCGTGAACTGGAACATAAAGGAATCAACACCCTGATCGTAGAAAAATCATGGCCCGGTGTTTCGATTGGGGCAAAGGAAGATAAACTTGGCATCCGCGCTTCCGATACACATTCGATCATGTATAGTGATGTAAAAGTTCCAAAGGAAAATAGGATCGGAAAAGATGGATTCGGTTTCAAGTTTGCCATGACAACCTTAAATGGCGGACGAATCGGAATTGCAGCACAAGCTCTTGGCATTGCTGCAGGCGCTTATGAACTCGCGCTTAAGTACGCACAGGAGCGCACCACTTTTGGTAAACCGATCATGCATCATCAGGCCATCTCTTTTAAACTTGCGGATATGGCCACCGAAATAGAAGCTGCGAGATTATTAGTGTATCGTGCAGCGATGATGAAAGACATGGGACTCGATTATAGTACATCTGCAGCAATGGCTAAATTGTTTGCGTCAGATGTAGCCATGCGCACTACCGTGGAAGCTGTTCAGATCCACGGCGGATATGGATATGTAAAGGAATATCATGTCGAACGACTTATGCGCGATGCCAAAATCACACAGATTTATGAAGGAACCAGCGAGATTCAAAAACTTGTGATCTCCCGCGCTGTTCTCAAAGGTGAATTATATCAACCGATGACCGGTATAGCCGCATCCAATTGATTGCGATCAATATTGAACCCGGTTATTATTATTTCCTGAATACATGAAGGGATCTTTTCACATTGCAACAGTAAGTGGCATACCCGTTAAAATCCACTGGAGTTTCGGGCTGCTGCTCCTCTATATCGCTTATGATACCAGCCAGACGTCTGGTTTCAAATGGCTGTCGATATTGATTTCCATCGGTTTTGTCCTCAGTGTATTTTTTTGCGTCATTCTGCATGAATTTGGTCATGCACTGATGGCCAGAAAATTTGGTGTCAGAACACATGACATCACCATGACACCGATTGGTGGAATTGCACGACTCGAAAGAATGCCGGAAGGTAAAGGACAAGAGTTTTGGGTTGCAATCGCAGGCCCGATGGTCAACTTTGTTATTGTAGCTGTGATATGGGTCGGGCTCGTCATTTTCAAAGGAATCGAATTACCATTATTCTCTTCCTCCTTATGGTCATTTGAAAATCAACCACCTTCCTATTTCATCATTTTATTATTGGCCAATGGATACCTGGGTGTTTTTAATTTGCTTCCCGCGTTTCCTATGGATGGCGGTCGAATGTTGCGAAGTTTGCTTTCCCTAAAAATGTCCCGCGAAAGAGCGACACAAATTGCATCCATCACAGGCCAGGTATTGGCATCGGGATTATTCATCGTTGGTTTGATGCGCGCCCAACCTACATTAGCATTGATTGGATTGTTCATCTTTTTTGCTGCACGACAGGAAAATGCAATGCTGCAGCGTCAATCAAAATTGGAACATTCCCTTGCTGCAGATTTCATGGAACCCTTACATCATGAATTATTTTTAGGCCAGCAAATACAAGATGCGCAGGAGAAAATTCAAAAAATAAAAAATGCTGCTTTTATCGTTTGGTCACGGCCTGGTATTCCGGCAGGATATATAACTAAAGAGCGATTATTGTCGGCACACATGATGAACATTGCTGACGGACTGGTAGATCCCTGGGTGATCCCGGTGCCGGTAGTCGTTGGACCTCATGCCACAGCTCGCCAGGTGATTGGTATTATGCAACAACAAAAATTACCCATTGTCTTAGTGGGTGACCACAATGGATATATTGGGGAGATACATTGGGAGAATGTCTGATCGTGACCCGTCACCGGTGATCCGTGATCCGAAAAAAGTGATATATAATTAAAAAGAAAACGCAAAAGCGTTTTCTTTTTTTTCTAGATGATGCCGGGTCACGGATCACGGGTGACGAGTCACGATTTTATTTTATCCCCAGCTTCGCCTTCACTGCATCAGTGAGATCTTCAGTGGGATTGCTGAATAATAAAGCACCATTGACGCTATCGTCGAAGATCATGGTATACTTTCCTTCTTTACCGATCGTGGTAATCACGCTATCAACTTCCGCTAAAATGGGCTGAAGTACCTGGTCTCTTTTCTGCATGATCGCAGCCTGGATTTGCTGTCCTTCTTTATTGAGATCATCCTGTTCTTGTTGTAATTGTTGCTGGCGGGTCTGCGCAGAAACTTTTGACAGCGTGCCGGCCTGCATTTCTTCCTGGAAAAATTGGGCCTTCGTCTGGAAGGCTTTAGTCTTTATATCAAATGAATCAGAAGCGGTTTTACGGAATGCTTCCAGTTCTGCATTTGCTATCGGAATACCAGGATGATTTTGGACGATCAAGGCAGAATTGACGTGGCCGAACTTTTGACCAAAGGAAAACTGGAATACAAAGACGGAGCAAAGGACCAGGATGAAAAAACGGGCAATGCGCATATGAGGTTGGATTGAAAGATAACAGGGTGAATTAAATCTAAACCACCATGAAATTGGGGAGAGTAAAAATAACTTTATAACGGAAATTGACAAACAAATGAGTTTCATCCATAAGGGTGAAAGTCAACACAAAGCCAGGTGAAAAACCAGGTGGTGAATAAGGTAACCTGGCCGATCCCAGAGGATTAGGATTCCTTCTTGCTTTCTTCTACGGCTTTGCGGTCAGCATCACGCATACCTTCACGGATTTCCGTTTCGATACTATTGCGGGCATTGTTAAACTCGCGGATACCTTTTCCTACGCCACGCATAAGTTCGGGAATCTTTTTGCCTCCAAACAACAGCAATACCACGAAAAGGATGATCAACCACTCAGTGCCACCCGGCATGCTAATAAATAGAAATTTGCTCATTATCAGAACCTTTTAGAAGGACCAAAGATAGGGGAAAAGGGGGTATCGACCCGGGAATATTGTTAAAGGATATCTAATAGTAAAAGGGCAGAAAAGGCAGAAAGGCAGAAGAGGCGGAAAAGACAGAAGAGGCGGAAAAGGCAGAAAAGGCAGAAATGGGTGGATGGGCGGAAAAGGGCGGATGGGCGGAAAGGCGGAAAGGCAGAAATCAAAGCACAGCGAGGATCTCGCGGTAGCATTGAATGCGAAAACTGATTTTTGGTAAGTCTGCTTCCAAAGGCAAATAATAGTCACAACCGATCCTGTCGACTAACGGCGTGATGTTCGTCAAGTAAAAATAGTTTGAACATGAGCCTTCCGCATCAAATCAAAACATTGGTTAATTTTCAGCTAAGCAGCGACTTTTTGGCATCTAAAGCAATTCGCTTGAAAAATTGAAGTATTTCAAAACCAACTGAACTAGCATGGGCCTTTCCAGCAAAGACTTTGAATTAAACAACAGGCATATTGCTGTTATTGGTCTTATAATTACCCTGGTCTTTTACTTTATTTTTCAAGGCTTCTTTTCATCCGCAAGTATGCCTGGGGAAAATTATTTTCCAATCCTCCTGGACGGAGTTTTCTGGGAGCACAACAACGGACTGTTTTCAGTGCCTTGGTTCACTCCCGCATTCGGAGGGGGCTTGCCGAAATTTCCCAACCCTCAATCGATATATTATTCGCTTGAACAATTTCTATGCTTTGTTACCGATCCGGTGACCGCCATTAAAATAACCCTTTACGTATTTGCAGTGATGGGATTTTTTGGATTCTATTTACTGCTCCGTAAAATTTTTCTTGTTTCATCACTGACCTCTTTATTGGGGGCTACTATTTTCCTGTTCAACGGTTTTTACATTTGCCGCATGCTGATCGGGCATATCACTTTTCATCCATTCATGTTGTATCCACTGTTTTTCCTTTTGATATTGCGCTTGCCATTAAAAAACGGAACTCCGGATAAAAGAGTTTTTATCGCTGATATACTATTTACTTCGCTGATCCTGATTTACATGTTTTACAGTGGGGCCTTTCATATTATTCCACCCATGCTGTTGACTACAGTGATCTGTGGTCTACTCTATAATCTGACGGTGAATGCCGCGTTCAATTATAAATACTTTTTCATAAAATTATTTTTTGTTTTGCTGGTTAGCATTGCAGCCTCAGCGGCTTATTTAAATGCGAGCATCAGTTACCTCAGTCTTTTTCCGCGCGATTTGTATCCACTACCCGGCATACCTAAGGTAACCTCTTTGGTAGAAGTTTGCCTGAGAGCCCTTTTTTGGAATTCCCCTTATGAATTAGTCAAAAATGTCATTGCCAACAGGATGTGGCGGATTGATGTGCATGAGATGGAATTTGGTATTGGAATTATTCCCCTGCTTATACTGCTTGGAGCTTTGCCATGGATGTTTAAAAAAATTCGTTCTGCTGGAATTTTTCAACGCAGGAATGCAACGATATGGATTAAAATTATTTTTCTGCTCGTATTACTTTTCATTCCCCTGGCCCTCAACTTCTACTCGCCCTCATGGAACGCATTTCTTAAAAGTATTCCGTTCATTAAAAACAGCTCTACCAATTTTCGGTGGTTCTGTTGTTATATTCCTATAGTGATAGTAGTGTCCAGTATTGTATTTGAAAAAATAACATCTTCGATTCACCAGTACCGGTTCGTGATGATAGCGGCAGGGATTCTTTTTGTTATTATCACCAGTGCCGTCAAAGACCGCACCTTCTATCACAGTCAGCACTTTAATCCGAAAATAGTGCTTGAGGCTTACCACGATTTGAAAGCAGGAAAACTGAACCCGGAAATCAAATACATTGACGAGGTAGTGTTTAAAGAAAAAGATACCATTGTCGGAGGCGATGTTCTTGCGGTTGGTTCATCACAACTCAAGCCTTATGAACCGATTTTCGGATATCGGCTTGAAAATTTTCCGGTGAAATCCCTTGTGGCCGGAGAGGCCATGCAAGTGAATACTGATGGATTTCTAAATTTAAAAAATCCTTCGAGCTATGTTTTCCCTAAAGAAAATAATGTTACGCCAGGCGACCATTTCAAATCAACTGAATCGGACAAAGCAGAAAAGTTTAGGAAATACAAGGAATTTCCTTTCGAGTTTTCAGCAAGTCAGAAACTTGCCAATGTCCTCTCACTTGGCTCGCTATCTGCATTGTTTTTATACTTTATAATTTATGGTATAAAAAATATTGCGATTCGTCTTTTGCCTGGAAAAAGTAAACCAGAAATTAAAAAGAAAGTAAATTCTCCAGTTAAGAAAAAACAGAAAGGAAGGTAATCTTTTCATAATAAGATTAAAGCCGATTAACCCTGGCCTTTAGGCCAGGGACTCGAATCAACCATCACCAGAAAGGACTTAAGTCCTGTTGTATACTTTTAGATTTTGTCCCCAGCCTGAAGGCTGGGGTTAATCTGATCTATACTAGTAGCCCCAGGATAGAATTATATTTATCGCAAAAGCAAGTCCATCCATGTCCAAAAAACCAAATCGAAAATCAATACAACCAATTCCGGGGAAAGTCAACACGGAAGGAAATTCATCCTTGCTAAAATCCAATTCGAATATTCCATCCTTTTTTCTCAACTCACGTTTGCAGGGCATAGTGATTTTCCTTTTTGCTTTTCTACTTTATGCCAACACGCTTGGTCATCAATGGGCACAGGATGATACCGTTGTCATCACCGACAACATGCTCACCCAGAAAGGTCTGGCTGGTATCCCACAGATCTTCACCAAGGATACTTTCTTTGGCTATTTTAAAATCGAAGGCAAAGCTTCTGTTGTAGCCGGTGGCCGTTATCGCCCTTTGACAGTCGCCATGTTTGCCATCATCTATCAGTTGTTTGGAAAAAATCCATTTCCTTTTCACATGTTGACGGTGTTGCTTTTTGCATTCCTGTGCTTTCTTCTTTACAGGACTTTATTTCTTTTGTTACGCAACTATAGGGATCCGGGTTATGGCCAGGTAATCTCCTTTTCATCCGCGCTTTTATTTGCTGCACTGCCGGAACATACTGAAGTGGTCGCTAATGTCAAAGGATGTGATGAAATTGTCACCTTGCTATTTAGTCTTGGTGCATTGTATTTATGTTTAAAAGCTATTGATACCGGAAAATTCTTTTTCAGTATCCTGGCTGGCCTCTCGCTCTTTCTTGGTTTACTGGCAAAAGAAAATGCGGTTACTTTTTTATTAATTATTCCGCTGGCGCTGATCTTTTTTAGAAAAACCAATTTTGATCAAACCGTAAAAACCATTGCACCACTCGTCGCCGCCTTCATTGCTTTTTTTGTGATGCGCATGGCCGTGCTTCCTGAATTCTTGTCCAAGCCTCCAATGGAATTGCTGAACAACCCTTTTATTAAATATGTAGACGGGCATTGGGTAAATTTCACAGCAGGAGAAAAATATGCCACCATTTTTTACACGCTGGGCCAATACATCAAACTGCTTTTCTTTCCCATCACGTTAACGCATGATTATTATCCAAGACACATCGGTATCATGGAGTGGAGCGATCCGGCTGTGCTGGTCAGTTTACTAGCGTACATTCTCCTGGGAGTTTATGTCCTATGGAGTTTTATGAAAGGAAAACGCGATCTCATCGTTTTCGGCATCCTGTTTTTTCTCATTACCCTCAGCATCGTTTCGAATCTTGTTTTTGCCATCGGCACCAATATGGGTGAGCGATTTCTTTTTATGCCTTCCATTGGTTTCTGCCTGGTGATTTCTGTATTGCTGGTTAAATTAATGGAGTCCTCGCAAAAAGTTGATTTTCGCAAAATCGCCACGCCATCAGCTGCACTAGGGATTATCCTCATTTTATTTTCTGCGAAAACCATCATGCGTAACCCGGTTTGGCACGATAATAAAACATTGGCTTTTACTGATGTGCTGACATCCGCCAATAGTGCCAAAGTGCAAAGTTTTTGCGGAGGTCTTTGCACCGAAGATGCACTCAGCGAAAAAGATCCTGCCAAAAAAACTGAACTCTTCAAACAGTCTGTTCAATACAACACCAGGGCTATCGAAATTCATCCCACGCATAAAAGTGCATTGCTCAACCGGGGAGTCTCCTATTATTATCTCGGTCAATACGATGAAGCGATCAGCGATCTTCGAAAAGTCAGAGACATAGCGTTTGATGATCGAAAAGGCAAAATCAATCTGAGTTTAGCTTTAACTGGTAAAGCAAAATATTTCGAAGAACAACAACAAGATTTGAATGCAGCGCTACCCTTGCTCAATGAAGCTATTGAAACCGACAGCACCAACCAGGAAGCAATCTGGCACATGGGAATTGTAAAAGCGAAGCTGGGTCAATATGCGGAAGCGATCTCCTGGTTGAAAAAATTTACTGAAATACGTCCTGATGATCCTGCTTCCTGGGAAGGTCTAGAATGGGCTTACAGCTTGAATGGTGAAACGGCTAAAGCTGCAGAATGCAAAAGCAAAGCTGATGCTTTAAGGCTAAATCAAAAAACTAATTGATTCTTTTGTTGGTCCCTTAGCCTGCCGAAGGGAAGGAGAGAATAAAAAAAGTTGCGAAGCAGTGATGCCTCGCAACTTTTTTATGAATCGATCTAATGAAAAAGGAATACTGTTAATTTCCCGGATGAATGATCACCATTTTCTCTGTCAGGGAACCACCACCGGCTGATTGAAATCTTACACTGTAAGTTCCTTCTGCCAGGTTTCTAACATTTAGCTGGAAAGGAAGACCTCTGACTACATCAACTACATTCTTCTGAACGAGTTGGCCATTGAGATCATACACTAAAACTGTAGTTGAACCTTGCATACGATCAAGCTTGATACTGACTATGTCGCGGCCCGGATTTGGATAGATTTGATTGGCCTTGACTTTGTTTGAATTTGCCTGGCTCAGTGTGTTATACAGTTTATCTGATGCCAATTTGATTTGCGCAAGGGCATCAGCCTGAGTAGTGATTTCGTCACGGCTTCCATCTGAATTTGTTAAGTCTTGGCCACAGCCTGCATTCTGCTCACAAGATCCCATACTGTCCCCATGAGCAAGATGGGCCGGAACTGCGTCTGGTGCAATGCAAATGGTTTTTCCTTTGTGGCATACCTGAACTTTTGGAGTTCCGTCATCACCATAACAGACAGCATCAGGAGCAGAGAAGCTGGAGACCGTAGTCCATGCTGCACCGCAATAAGAATCTACACTAAAAATATAAAATGCAAATACGTCTCCTGCATTGACCGTAACCGAAGCGCTACCGGATTGAGTATTGGCTCCGCCATTATCGGTAAGTTGTACATAGTTTCCATTTAAGGAATATCCAAATTGATCATAAAATGGACCATCGCAATCCGTAGTCGTATAGTCCCAGTTAAAATTTACTGTCCCGCAAAACTGAACAGCTATACCATACGTAATCAGACTTGAACAGAATCCTCCAACCTCAGCCCCTGTCACAGTAACTGATGCAGGAGCGGCTGTTGCATCAACAGATCCGGCACCGCAACCTGTATTGGTCGTCGTCCAATTGGCAGGGTCATAATAACCTGAGAATTGCGCAAATAAGGAAAACGTAAGCATGAAGCATAACGTGGTAAAAATGGCTTTCATAATTGTGTATTTTAACAGTAAAGTGAAAACCTTTCGATCTGCTGGGAAAGGTGTTCCAGGGCTGGCCATACAGCCATATGTTTTCTTAATGGATTGAGATCCTTTAACAGTCGGAAATTCAGCTACACCAAATACAATTTTACATTCATAAAAAATGAATAAAAGTATTTGGTAATTAAAGCTGAGGTCAGTTTGGTGTACTAGTAGTTAATAAATGGGTTTAGATAAGGGGATGGTGTTCCTCCGGAGAGTTAGAGTTGAAGCATAGATTAATTTTAGGTTAATGAATAATTGATTTTTTCAAACTTAAAAATTAATCCCTTTGGGTGGCAGCAAATAAAATAATAATTGATCCAAAATAAGCAAACTTTTTATTACTTCTAAGGATTTTCAAAAATAAATTTAACAAAACCAGGAAGGCTCCCGGCGTTCCTAATGAACTTGTTTACTGATCATATCATTCAAAACCTTTAACCTTTCTTTACTTTCATTATCATTTGGATCTAATTGTACTGCTTTCTCTAATGCCTCAACGGCTTTATGATAATTTCCAAGATTGGCATAGGCTACACCGAGATAGGTATATGCTTTTTGATTATTAGGATCCAGGCTGATCAGCTTACTACAGGCTTCTATAGCATTATCATAACGCTGCAGATTGAGGTCAGCAATGGCTTTATGATTGAGTGCTAACAGATGATTGGGATTGTAGTGAAGACAGGAATCGAGATAGATGATTGCATCCGCATAATCCTGCTTTTTATTGTAAAACAAACCGATCGAAAAAAGAACTTCCGGATTAGGAGTAGTATTCTTATCCAAAATGGTCTTAAATGCCGCAATGCCTTTGTCCAATTGGCCTCCCTGGTCATACAATTGCACGAGATAGCGCAACATATCCGGGTTTGAGTAATTCACAAACTCATTATACTTTTCTATGTATTCGATCGCATGGTCAAAGTCTTGTTTCTTACTGAAGGCATCGCCGATGTGCAGATAGGCATCAACATAATCAGGGAAAATATTGATCGCTGTTTTATACTCTTCAATGGCCAGGTCCAGGTATTGAGCCTTTTTTCCAGGGTCCTTCTCGTTCTCATACACTTGTGAAGTAAGGGCATTACCCCAATGATAATGAGCCGTGGCACTTTTGTCCGAAATTTTCACATCATGGCCAAATAAAGTGACATTGCTTTTCCAGTCCATGCTGCGCGTAAATGTTTTGACGGTGTACAGCAATGTGATAAGGCTAATGCTAATCAACAAGACAGGATTCGAAGTAGTTAGCGCTTTGATCGTTTTCGATTCATTGGACTCCTGATCTATTTTTGAAATTTTTAAAATAAAAAAAGTTAAGGCCATACAAAACCCCAGTGATGGAATATAAAGCAATCGTTCTCCCAAAGTACTGGCGATGATCAGCAATATATTTGCTATTGGAGACATGGTGAGGAAGAAAAAAAGAATGGCAAAAGCAACGATATTCTTTTTTTTGAAATTAATAAAAGCATACACTGCCAATGCTAATTGTATAAGTATAGAAAGCAATACCATTGGATTGGCTATTGATTTGATCGGAATCTGCGCATAATCATAATTGTACGACAACGGATGAGGGACGAGTAACAATACTTCATATCGCAACAGAATAAAAAGTGCTGTGGCCCGCTGGCTGATAAAATCGGATGTTGCATACAATGCATTCACCAGCGGCGAATGATCGTAGGCTGGAACATATTGAAGAACATGCGACCTGATGAGAAAATATGGAATGACAACGCCACCTAATACTGCGGTGATGGTAAGCAAAGATTTGAGCCTGGTATCTGTAAAAAAATAAAGCATCATAGGAATCCCGACGAGAAAAACAATCCCTGTTTCTTTCGAGAATACAGATATGAAATAAAACAGCCCCATCAGGATCAATTTCACCGGCGATCGTTCCTGCGCATAATGTAAAGCCGATAAAGAAGCCAGGAGTGCAAATAGAAAACAAAGCATTTCATCCGCGCTTTTAATATTATTGACGACTTCAGTGTGGATAGGATGTGCGACATAGAGCAAAGTGCAGATAAAAGGAAACAGAATGGTTTTTCCTGGCATCAATCGTGTCAACAGAAGAAATAATAGCCAGCATGTCAGAGCATACAGTATCACATTCACCAAATGATACATGGCAGGGTTGTCGGGAAACAATTGCCATTCTGCAGCAAACAGGACAAATGAACCTGGGCGATAGATCGGAATTTTTACACCTACATCATTACCATGCCATGAATCCGTAACCATCAGGGTGGGAATCCCCTTGAAACCTTCCTGTACCAAATGATTTTTGGAGATCGAAGCTTCATCATCAAGGACGTATCCGAAAGAGATACTTTGTACATACAGCAGGAAAGCAAATGCAGCTATAATCCATCCGAGGTAGTTTCCAGAAAAAGATTTGGCGGTTAGCGCAACCGGAATTTCACCAGCAACCACTGGAGCATTTGACTGGGATTTTTTTGATTTTTTCTTTTTCAAAAATAAAAATTCGTATTTCGTAAATCGTTCTCCCCCTAGCCCCCTGTAGGGGGAATTGGGATTCATTCAATCACTTCTTACTTCACTATTTGTTATTCATTACTTGTACTGAGCGAAGTCGAAGTATTCAATATTCGCTTGTCCTTACTATTTTCTTGTAGATAAAATGTTCTCCATCTGATATGGTCAATAAATACAATCCATAGTCGGCGCTGTCGAGAGGAATATTGTGATCTGTCTTCAATCCTTCTTCGGCCATCACTCTTCCCGTTAAATCCGTGAAGACAAACGAAAGCGGGATGATAGAATACATGTGAATGTCCTTATTCTGCGGATTGCTATAGAGATTAACATAGGTATCTAAATTTTTCATTTTGTCACTATCCTTAAGTGTGATCGTACCGGACTGTACCAAACATTCACTGGCATCCTTGATAGAGATGACGTATAAATCAGGTTTGAGCTGACTAAAAATATTCGAAGTACTATAATTAAGACCATCGACCGAGAAGGAATACGGAAGCAGTCCGCCGGTAACATGCACTTCAAGACTTCCGTTATTCATACCCGCTGAGGGTTGTTTGACGATAAGATTTTCGATCCCGATCGGTGGAGGGTCTTTGATGACGAAAGAAATCCTGGCAGAGTCTCCAGCTTCATCGCGCACGAGGACTTCTCCTGATCCGGCACAGGCATCGCGATAATCTTTTGTTCTCAATCCATTGGGCCAATAATATCTATATTCAGGATGGCCGCCGGTCACCGTCAGATTCACCATACCATTGCACATCCCGGGACAGGTCGGGTTGGTCACTTTGATGTGTAATTCAAGCGGGCCTGTTGCCTTTAAAGAGACAAAGCCGCAGAGGCAGGTGAAAGTGAACAGGACTTTAATGTGGAGATGCATAGATCGGTGAAGGGTTGTGGGGCTAAAAATACAATGAGAATGTCAGAGAGTAAGAGCGTAGCTCTCCCCCCTAGCCCCCCTAAAGGGGGGAAACAAGAATTCACTTCTAACTTCGTCAATCGATATTCGTTATACGCTATTCGTTCTCCCCACTAGCCCCCTGAATGGGGGAAACAAGAATTCACTTCTAACTTCGTCAATCGATATTCGTTATACGCTATTCGTTCTCCCCACTAGCCCCCTGAATGGGGGAAATGAGAATTCACTTCTCACTTCGTCAATCGATATTCGTTATACGCTATTCGTTCTCCCCCCTAGCCCCCTGAATGGGGGAAATGAGAATTCACTTCTCACTTCGTTATTGGATATTCGTTATTCGTTATTCCTTCTCCCCCCCTAGCCTCCTAAATGGGGGAAACAAGAATTCACTTCTAACTTCGTCAATCGATATTCGTTATACGCTATTCGTTCTCCCCCCTAGCCCCCTGAATGGGGGTAAATGGTCTTTACTTTTGACTTCGTTATTCGCTATTCCTCCGCCTTAGCCTTAGCCTTTCGCTTTAACTATTTTCCTAAAAGCATATTTCTCCCCATCCGAGATTTTCAGAAAATAAATCCCTTCAGAAAAATTCACCATCGAAACTTTATGCGTAAAATTAAAATCCTCAATCTCCAACATTCTGCCTTGTACATCTAACAGTTCAACAGAAAGCGGAACGTCGGAGTCGATATGCACTTCATTGAAAACTGGATTTGGATAAAAACTGAAATATGAATTCAATTCATTCACTGCTGATATGTCTTGCAATATAATTTCATCGGAATAGCCAATGCAACCCTGCGCATCCTTAAAATAAACAATGTACGTTCCTGGTCCGAGATTGGTGAAAATATGATTAGAAGAAAAATTGATTCCATCCAAAGAAAAAGTAACTCCCGGCAAATTACCCGGCACTTCTATACTTCCATTGTTCTGCCCGTTGGTGGGTTGGATCACAATTAGACCTGTCAGGGAAATCTGAACGGGATCAGTCAAGTTAACTGAATTCACTGCAGTACATCCTGATGCATCGGTCACGGTGACACTATATTGACCCGCACAAAGATTTACAAAAGAACCACTGCTCACTTCATATACATATGGAGCCCCAATACCTCCCGTTACAATTAGGTTAATAGCACCATCACATGATCCATGACATGAAGGATTTGTTTTAATGATTTGAATATTGATTGGATCAGGTTCGCTAACCGTAAATGTATCGATGGCCGAACATCCCAATTCATCATTAACAGTAACAATAAAATCTCCCGGAAATGAAATATCAATATAGGGTGTCGTTTGACCAGTGGGATCCCACCAATATTCATAATTACCTGTTCCGCCCGATATATTTAATTGTATAAATCCATTTGCAGCGCCTGCACAACTAATATTTTGAACAGTACCATCAATATGTATAGGCAGGTAACTATCCATTATGCTCAGTTCGCGGACATAGAAGTATCCATTGGCAAATGGATTTCCGCCAACCACAACGGTGTACAAACACAAAATTTGTTTCTCTCCTAATGTTCCTTTAAACGTGAGCCCTGTTCCGGCCAAATTTAAATTTCCGGTAATATCCCCATTGACCACTATTACTTCACCGGACCATGGAGCAGGTACTGTATACTTTATGGTGTCCGATGCAACTGAATCAGGCGGCACTGCTCCGGCATAATTGAAGGTCACTGGTGCGGGATTTCCAAATACCCCTTTCGTCATAAACGTACCAAACACACTGTCACACCTCAATTGGAAGGAAGCCATGATGGAATCGGTAGAACCAAATGTGAGGTTCTTCCACTTCCCACCCCAAATAGCGTCATAATATCCATAGGGAAATGCATCCGGAAATCCGATAGCCGTGTAATTATTATCCGGTGAAAAATCCACGACTTTGTCATCACTTACATTATTGATGATTCTGCGCCATGCGTTATCTGTTGGTGGAGCATCATAAGATTCATTGTTATTGACATCAGCATAAAAATCCACATTGTAATTTCTTCCCTGCAGAAAAACATAGAGTAATAATGAAGCTGAATTGGAATCAAGAGATGTAATAGTTTTTCGTCCGACTTCTTTGCCGGAAGGTTGTTCAGTTACGCGCACTTCGAATCGATGCCCGATATAGGCATCCATGTTTTGCAGATTGAGTGTAAGGGTGTACTGGGCAGAAATAATATGGGCGGAGAGGAGGGCACCCAGGATGAAAAGGGGTCTAAGACTTTTCATGTCGAGAGATTTAGTGAGGAATGATTCCTAAGTTACGGAAAGTTTAGTCGTTCCACCCTCCCCCCTAGCCCCCTGAAGGGGGTATTGAGAATTCACTTCTCACTTCGTTATTGGATATTCGTTATTCGTTATTCCTTCTCCCCCCTAGCCCCCTAAATGGGGGAAATGGGAATTCACTTCTCACTGCGTTATTGGATATTCGTTATTCGTTATTCCTTCTCCCCCTAGCCCCCTGAATGGGGGAAATGAGAATTCACTTCTCACTTCGTTATTGGATATTCGTTATTCGTTATTCCTTCTCCCCCTAGCCTCCTAAATGGGGGAAATGGTCTTTACTTGTGACTTCCTTATTCTTACTTCACTTTCCACTTCGTTATTCGTTATTCAGTATTCGTTATTCTTTCTGCGCATACTCATACACAAAGCACACATACTTTTCAAAATAATCCACCTGCTTCATATTCGTTTCAATTTGCGATGTGCGCTTGTTTCTTTCTTCTGGAGAAAATCCTCCGGTGTACAGAAAATAAACTGTGTCCCTTAAATCTTTTGTCTCAGCGGCGTAGTCCGTATCCCACTTCAATATTTTGGCTCCCTTTAATTCCTGCCATTTGTTTTTATCCGGATGAAGCTGTGTGTAATAAATATAGGTGGGCCCGCTGCTATCATGGATATACAAATGACTTCCATCCACATGATGCTCTTTGAGCCACGATAGCCCCAAGGTAATTTCATGAAAGCCATAATACCGCCAAAGCACTCCGATCAGGCTGCCATTATAAATGCATACCACTGCAATTAAACTGATGATCAATTTGATTGCAAAAAAACGGACCTGAATTATTCTTTCAAATCCGAAACCAATCAACACCAGCCCCAGTGGCAACATAAACAGGATGACTCGTTCGATCAATGAATATTGACGAAAGGCTGCTGCAAGAAGAACCAACAATATCGGGAGGCCAAACAGCCAGAGCAACTCTTTCCTTTTCCGGAAAAGATGAATTAGTCCAAGAAACAATAACGGGATGTTGAATGCAAGGGCAAGAAAAGTGTAGTCGCCCATTTCACCCATAATCGACATTAATCGTTGTCCATTATGGATCCACTGTGCATGATTGGCTGGATGAAGAAAAAGAAAATAGTCCTGGTGATAGCGTTGTAGATAGTCGGAAGAAATTTGCGTTTTCAGGATGAGGAAATAATACAACAGAAATTGAACAACCCATAACAATGCTGGTATCATGATCATCCAAAATGTTTTCCATTTTTTATCTCTCCATAAATTCCATGCATAATAGCATCCTATTCCCGCAAGAATAAATACTGAAGACATGGAAGTCCAAACACAAATGCTTCCTATCACCGACCAAAAGAGGATGAACCTGCTTTTACTTGTTTTCAGCACATCAATATTCAGCGCAACCCAAACCAAAAACAATGCAATCATCGTATCCGGCATGTATTGCTTTACTTCCGCACTAAATTTTACATAAAGAGTGCCCGTGGCCATCATGGCTAAAGGATACCAAAGAGCTGGCCTGGGTATTAGGCGATTTACAATTTTATAAAATACAAACAAAGCACCAATCCCACATAACAGAGGATATAATCGCAAAGCTTTCTCACTAAATCCAAAGACAAGTGAAAACAATTTCTCTATCCAAAGAAAAACCGGGGGAGCATATTGTTCATAATTCAGCGGAAGACAGAGTTGCCATAAATTTCTTTCGTAAAGATTGCGAGCAATATTGGCTTCGTCGATGATGAGATCGTAGTCCTGGAAGTAATAAGTCAGGCGCAGGATAATGCCAAAGAGCAAAAGGAAAAGGAAAAAATATTTTAGATATTTCTCAGGCAAATCCTTAGGAGTGAGTTGTGAATTGTGAGTTGTGAGTAAAAATACTTCTAACTTCTTCATGCGTGACATCCACGGGTACGACCCGTGGTTACAGATATGTAACCCCTTTGGGGTTGGAATAATGATAAATCATTATTCTTCTTTCCTTTTCTTCCTCAGCCTTAGCCTTAGCCTTAGCCTTCTGCCCTATCATTCAATTGCTGCATGACGGCTTCCTTTCTACGCCTGCTGATCTCAATCTTACTTCCATCCGTCATTTCAATAAAACCATCAAATAGGACTGATTTGACAAATCGCTTATTGATGAGGTGCGAACGATGTGCGCGAATAAATCCATAGGAACCTAATATCTCTTCAAAATCTTTCAGTGTGCGGGAGGCGAGAAGAGGTTTGTCTTTTTCAAAAAAGATATTGGTATAATTTCCTTCCCCTTCGAGGCGGATGATTTTCTTGATGGAATAATAAAAGGTTCCTTTTAATGTGGTGATGGCTAAACGAAAATCTTCTTTCTCGGCATTGAGATTAAACTTCAGATTGTCCATTAAACGCTCACGTTCTTCAGCGCTTGCTTTTTTATCAATGAAGCGTTTGACAGCAGCTTTCAGTTCATCGGCATCAATTGGTTTGAGCAAAAAATCCAGCGCACTGAATCGTATCGCTTCTATCGCATATTTATCAAACGCAGTAGTAAAGATGACTTCAAAAGAATATTTGTTGATGCGCTTCAACAAATCAAAACCGGTCATGCCGGGCATCTGCACATCCAGGAAAAGAAGTTGCGGATCAAAAGTGCCCAGCAAGGATAAACCCTCAAAAGGATCCCTCGTCGATTGCAGGTCCCCTATCTCAGGGCAATATCGCCGGATCATGGAGGTCATGGTCTCCAGTGCTGACGGCTCGTCGTCGATCAGTAGGGCGCGGATCATGGTGTGAAAGGTAAGAAACCTGCCCCTAAATCCCCTGAAGGGGACTTCCTGTCTTAGCCGATGTTGGTGTTTTGTCACCAAAAACCAACAGGGGCCCTCAACGAGATTCAATAGGGGAACCATAACGAGAACCCTCCACGGAAATTAATACTGGGTATCCTACCGGTCGTTGGTGACAAAACACCAACGAAGGCTAAAAAATGTGGATTTCCATGATGCATGCTCCACATTGGGCATCGAGTAGGTCGTTGGTGACAAAACACCAACGACGGCTAATAGGTGTGGTGTAATCATCCCTCACGTAGCGGAATACTCAGCTCCACCCTCGTCCCCTCATTCTCCCCTTTCGCATTCATCTTATCTGTGACGTTAACCGTAAACCCTTTCCCATATTTCTTTTCCAAAAGTGCCATCCGATTATAAACGAGTGACATCCCCCGGGATTTATCGACAGGACTATTCGCCTGCTTTTCATCTTTGATGATTTTTGCAGCAGCACGTCCTATTCCATTATCATCGACGACACAATTCAGCGTATCATCATTTACTAACCTGAATTCAATAGTGAGTTTCTTTTCTCCTTGTTTCGGTATCAAACCATGCCAAATGGCATTTTCTGCAAAGGGCTGCAACAACATCGGTGGAATACTGATTTCCTCCGGCTCAATATCCGGATCGAGGATGATGTCAAAATGAAATTCATGCGTCAATCGTAATTGCTCCAATTCCAAATATAATTTCAAAACTTCCAGCTCCTTGTCCAAACTGATAAAATTTTCATCACTGTAGGACAAGATCATTCGTTGCAGTTTTGAAAATTTAGAGAGGTAGCTATTGGCTTCATCAATATTTCCCGTCACGACATATTTCTGGATGGAGTTGAGCGCATTGAAAATAAAATGCGGATTCATTTGCGCCCGCAATGCAGTCAATTGCTGATTGGTCAGTTCCTGGTTGAGATCGGCGAGCTTACGTTCATTCTCGCGTGCTTCTTGCTCAACCGTGAGTTTGCCCTCGAGTGCTTTGATGTTTTCCTCCTGCAATTTTCTATTGGACTGATCCATGAGGAAATACCGAAGTCCCAATCCACTCGCAAAACACATGCACTCCAGCATGATACCGATCATGTACCAACTGCCATTGTCAAAATAGAGAAATTGCGTATGATCAAATACTCCTTTAAGATTCATCGCCACGAATCCCACTCCAAACAGCAACACGAGTGAAGTTCCAGCAAGGACATATCCTTTCACCGGCGATTTTACCTTAAACAATAACAGGAAGAATACCACTGCCTGGATAAACACGGCGGCAACCCGAATACCCGAATACAGGTAATCGATAAACATTGCATTGCGATCAACCAGGTAGGCGGCCCAAATAGTAAAAGCATACGCCAGGAAAAAAATACTCAACGCATTAAAGAACCGATTGATCTTCGGGTGATTTGATTTCAGTTCCAGCCACAATGCGAGGAAATGCACATAGGCCGCTTGTCCCACAAACACAATCACATCGCTGACATAATCATCCCAATTGAAACGCGTCAGAAAGAAATGACCCAAACTCGTGTATACATCAAACTGGATAAATCCGTATAGTGCCTGCAGAAATAAAAACAGAGCATAGAAACCAAAAACCGGGTAGCGACTTTTGATGTACAGGAAAAGAAAAAAGAAAAAACCAAACGCCAATGCACCGGTGAAAAAATAAGTCACCAGGTTATTGATATACTCATATTCTTTTTGATCAGCCCGCTGCGCTTCGTATTCCTTCGGTGTCATCAGCCAGAGGAAAGCCCTGCCTGCACGATACGCCGGAGAGACGTAATCGAATTTGCAATCGAATGTTGCATCGTGTCGGAACAATATCGGCCGGGTAGCAAAATAGACATAATCATATGGCACCTTATCAAAATAATCTCTACCGGAGATAGAGACGTACCCGGAAGTGCTATCACCCACTTCTTTCACAGAAACCCGCAGCCAATCACTCATCGCTTCATACAAGAACAGATTCGTATCCTGGCTAAAGTCATTGATCAATCGGAATGCGATGTGAACAGTATCCCGCAATGATTTTTCGGGGGGTTGAAGGAAAGCAGGATCCTTCAGGACAATATGTTTTTTCTCGAAGATTTCGGACATCCGGAGGACCGGTGGATTCGATTGCCCCATAGCACACAGGGTGGCGATGAGTCCACATCCAATCAACACTGTCCTAAGTCTCCTCATACCAAAGCGGTAAGTCCTGTAAAAGCTAATCCGGGGGTGCAACTTTCATACCAGCCTGCCGCTCAACCCGGAAACACACGTTTACATAGGTAATAGACCCCGATGGATAAACAAAGAGGCGTTGGGTGAGTGGATTCTGTCGATTATCAAATGGGATGAAGGGAGCTAAGGAGCAAGGGCGGAAAGGCAGAAGAGGCGGAAAAGGCAGAAGAGGCAGAAAGGCGGAAAGGCAGAAAAGGCGGAAGAGGCAAATGAATCAGGCTTTACTTACTTCAAAAAATAACGAATTGATCGGCGTAGGCTCTGCCTGCGTCGGGGTGTCAGCAAATTTCAGATTTGCGTAATAGCAGCCTCCACTCGCAAAACGGATTTTTGCGATCACTCCGACGCAGGCAGAGCCTACGCCGATCCATGCGTGAAAAGGTTGAAATTGGCTGCCTTTGCAGCCAATTTTTTATATGTACCTTTTTGTCCCCAAAGTCCCCCTTCATCTTATCCTATATCAATGGCCCTTAGCCCGCAAGAGGAATTACAACGATTAGCTGCTGAAAACCTTCAGCTCCACGATGCTGTCACCAAACAGAAGAACGAGCTCAAACATAAAAACCGCGAGTTGGAAATCGAAGCCGCCCTGGAACGGGTGCGCACATGCGCCATGGCGATGCAGAAGCCGGAGGATATGCTGTCTGTATGCAGGGTTATTTTTCAACAACTCGAAATCCTGCGTGTAAAAAATATTAGAAATGTTCAGACCATCATCTTGAATGATCCGCGGGACTCTTTCACTAATTATGAATATTTCAATTTATATGACAAAGAAAGCATTATTGAAGTCCCGTATGCGGCACATCCCATCATCACTGATTTTGTCCACCAGATAAAAAGCAGTGATGATTATTTTTTCTATTCTAAAATCGAAGGTGAATCGCTTACAGACTGGCGTCACTATTTGAAAACAGGCCAGGAAAAAGTAGATCCCCGGTTGGAATCAGCGACCGCTTTGATTTATTATATGTATTCCATTGGCCCTGGTGCATTAGGTGTTTCTATGTATGACACTCCCATGCCGGATGAAGATGTGGTAGTCCTGAAAAGATTCAGAAACGTATTCCAACTCGCTTACCGTCGATACTCCGATATCGAACAAGCCGAAGCACAGGCCAGGGAAGCCCGTATCGAAGCTGCTTTGGAAAAAGTGAGAGCAGTCGCAATGAGCATGCACGTATCCGAAGATTTACTGAATGTATGCGAAGTTCTTTATCAGCAACTTCAATCCCTGAGCTTTAGCAACATCCGGAATGCGATCATCAATATTCATGATGATGCTAAGCGTTCTTATACCAATTACGATTTTTCCGATGCGATGGGAAAAACGAGGACCCCCTTTACTTATGATGTTCATCCTGTCATTGAAAAACAAATCAGGGAGATCCGAAGCGCTAACGATGCTTTTTCAGAAACTGTTTTCGAGGGCCAGGATTTGGAGGACTGGAAAGAATTCAGAAGGAGAAAAGGAGAACAAGATGACCCCCGAATCGAGAACAGCACTTCGCTGCACTATTATTTGTATTCCATCGGTACAGGCTCCATTGGCATTTCCACCTTCAATGCTATTGATGCAGAAAAACTTGATCTGTTAAAGCGGTTCAGGAATGTTTTCACTTTATCCTATCAACGCTACCTGGACATAGCCCTCGCTGAAGCACAGGCCAGGGAAGCGCAAATTCAATTAGGTCTCGAACGCGTCCGAGCAAGGACCATGGCCATGCAACGCAGTGAGGAAATGGTGGAAGCTTCGCATGTTTTGTTCAATGAATTAAATGCACTTGGTATAGAAGCTATCCGAACAGGCGTAGCCACTGTTGATGCAGAAAATGAAACAGTGACCGTGTGGTCTTCACAATTAGTGGATAAGAATGACATCAAGATATTGGGCATAGTACCAAAGAATGCGCATCCATTTTTTGATGGTTATTTAATTGCATGGAAAAAGAAAGAGCCTTTTTTCTCCTTTAGCATGACCGGTGATGAAGTCAAGTCATACTACACGATGATGTCTTCGATTCTCTCTTATCCATTGCAAACAGAATTCAATCCCAAAGAAATCTTCCAGGTCTTTTTCTTTCCTGAAGGTTCGTTGAATGTCATTACACACGAACCTCTTTCTGAAGAATCATGCGAATTGTTGGTTCGCTTTGCAAGAGTATTTGGTTTGATTTACCGGCGTTTCCTGGATTTAAAACAAGCGGAATATCAGGCTAAAGAGGCCAATATTGAAGCGTCACTGGAACGTGTACGTGCAACCGCCATGATCATGCGGAAGCCCGAAGAGCTCTCAACAGTTGGTGAAGTCATCTTTACTGAATTAAAGTCACTGGGTTTCGCCGATCTCAGGAATACGGAGATCATCATCAACCAGGATAAGAAAGAAAGCGTCGTCAGTTATTACTATTCGGACTATGGCGTCACGGGCGTAATTGAACTCTCATACCAGGAAAATCCCATTATCAAAAAATGGGCGTTAGAAATGAAAAGTGCAGTAGATGCATTTTCAAAAATTGAAATTCTTGAAAATGAAATAGTTGCCTGGAGAGCTTATCGCGAACAAATCGGATATCAACCGGATCCAAAGTTAGATACCGCCACCAGTGTTTATTACTATTCCTATTCCACGGGTTTGGGTGCATTAAGTATTTCAACTTTTGCCCCTATCAGTGACGAACAGATGCTCACCATACAGCGGTTCAGAAATGTGTTTGGTCTCGCGTACCGTCGATATGTGGATGTGACGCAAGCAGAGGTGCAGGCACGTGAAGCGAAAATCGAATTGGCACTGGAAAGAGTTCGGGCAAGAACAATGGCCATGCAACGAAGTGATGAACTGTCAGAAACAGCACAAATTCTTTTTCAACAATTTAAAGAGCTAGGCGAAACACCTATTCAGATCACCATCGGCATCTTCAATGAAGAAGAAGGTGTGATTGATTTCAATGTGACGGATTGGGGCGGCGCCGGAAATCAGATTGGACAACGTTTTAAAGCCAGCATAGATGAGCCCACCCTCATGCATAAAATTTACAAAGCATGGAAAGCCAATCAAAAATCTATTGTCGTTGATCTGACTGGACAGGAGTTATTGGATTGGGTAGCTTATCGCAATGCGCTTAGTGGAACTGCGGACCACCAGTTTAAATTGCACGATCGTCGGACGGTTCATGTTGGTCTTTTTTCAAAAGGGCTGCTTTCATTTTCCACTCACGAACCGAGACCTGCGGAAAGTGTCAACGTGCTGGAAAGATTTGCCAGTGTATTTGATCAGACGTATACGCGGTTCCTGGATCTGAAACAAGCGGAAGCACAGGCAAAGGAGTCGCAAATACAACTGGCTCTTGAAAGAGTGCGTGCCAGAACAATGGCCATGCAGCGTAGTGATGAATTGAAAAATGCAGCTGCCTTATTATTTCAACAGATCAAAGCACTGGGCGTGCCGGCATACAGCTGCGGATATAATATCTGGGAAAAAGGAGAGACCGAATTTACATCCTGGATGAGCACCCAGGATGGCAGCATTATTAATGGCGTTCCGAATATTCCGCTCACTGAAGATGCTAATTTTATTCGCTATGTAAAATCGAAACAAAGCGGCGAAGAATTTTTTGTTTTGGAATTACGTGGCGAAAGAATGCAGGAGCATTATGAATACCTTAAAACGATCCCGGCATTTAAAGCATTTTTTGAGTACGCCATAAGTGTGGGTTTCAATTTGCCAGAAACACAAATTCATCACCTGGCTAATTTTTCAAACGGCAATTTGCTCTTCATTACACTGGAACCTTGTCCTGAATTTTATGAAGTGTTCAAAAGATTTGCTGCCGTTTTTGAACAAACCTATACCCGCTTTCTTGATCTTCAGAAAGCAGAGGCACAAACTCGTGAAGCTCAGATAGAGGCTGCATTAGAAAAAGTGAGATCTCGTTCTTTGGCGGTACATCAAAGTGAAGAATTCAAAGAGGTGATCCACATTGTTTTTGAAAAGTTGGAGGACCTCGGGTTTAAAGTCGATACGGCTAGTATTAATATTTTTATCGAGGGATCAAAAGATACTGATGTCTATGCCTGCGGCCATAATGAAGATGGCCTGGATATAAGAAGAGCCAGGCTTCGCTATTTCGATCATCCCATTGCAAACGATCTCTACAACGTTCATCAAAATGGACTGGATTTTTTCGTTGGCTCTTATGGAAAGGAAGAAAAAAACAGCTATAATACATATCAGTTTGAGCACGGTGATCTTAAGGAATTGCCTGATGAAATAAAAGAGAAGATATTGGAAACGGAGCATTATAGCTTATCCATGGCACCTACCAAACACTCCGTCATCATCCTTAATAATGTAGATGGAAAACTCTTATCCGAAACAGAAATTGATATTGTTAAAAGATTTGCGCGGGTTTTTGAACAGGCCTATACCCGCTTTCTTGATTTACAAAAAGCAGAAGCACAGACCCGGGAAGCACAAATAGAAACGGCGTTGGAAAAAGTCCGTTCCCGTTCATTAGCCATGCACAAGAGCGATGAGATCCAGGATGTGCTTCACGCTGTCTTTGAAAGAATGAAGGAACTGAATCTGGATTTCTTTTCGGCGACTATCATCATTTTCCAGGAAGGCACCCGGGATATGGAATGGTGGCTGGCTAATAAAATGAACCAGCAGTATCGTCGAATGGCAGTGAAGTATACCGATGTTCCCCTTTTCAAAAAACTATTTGCTGCCAAAGAAGGCGGTGTTGAGCTTTTCTCAGACAGCTATTCGTTTGAAGAAAAAAACAAACTGTTCAATTATTTTTTTGAACACACAGACTTCAGGCATACACCGGAAGAACAAAAGAAATTTATTTTATCCAGTGAGTCCCTGAGTCTTTCTATTGGCCTGACCCGGAACATCGCCATTCAGATCAGTAATTATTCTTTAAAACAATTCTCAGAAAAAGAAAACGAAATTCTCCTTCGGTTTACCAAAGTCTTTGACCAGGCCTATACCCGTTTCCTTGATCTTCAAAAAGCAGAAGCCCAGGCCAGGGAATCACAAATAGAAGCTGCGCTGGAAAGAGTGAGAAGCCGTACCATGGGCATGCAAAAAAGTGAAGAACTCAAAGAAGTCATCCAGGTAGTGTTTGATCAATTCGTTCAATTAAATATGCATGTTGAACACACCGGATTTGTGATGGATTACAAGGAAAGGGATGATTATGATATCTGGGTAGCAGATCCGCTCGGGGTTCCTGCCCAGGTCATCATTCCCTATTTTGATTGTGAGTATTACAATCGCTTTAATGAAGCGAAAGAAAAAGGAGAGGATTTCTTTGCCACCAGGCTGAATTTTGAAGACAAAAACAAATTTTATCAAACGCTTTTTGAGTATGTCCCCGGATTGCCGGAGGAATCAAAGAGATTTTATTTTAGTTGTCCCGGACTTGCTGCATCGACAGTGTTGTTAGAAAATATTGGCCTCTACATTGAGAATTTTTCAGGCACTCCTTATACCGATGAAGAGAATGCCATACTGATGCGCTTTGGAAAAGTATTTCAACAAACGTATACGCGTTTTCTTGATCTGAAAAAAGCAGAGGCACAGGCAAGAGAATCCCAAATAGAAGCGGGTCTCGAACGCGTGCGAAGCCGGACATTGGCTATGCAGAATAGTGATGAATTAGCAGAAACAGCAGCAGTGCTGTTCAGGCAACTCATCGGCTTGGGTATAGCCCCTACCCGACTTTACATCGGCATTGTGCAGGATGACAGCAGCGATATAGAAATGTGGGCAACTGATGAAGATGGAAGTACAGTCAATACGCAGTTTACCGGAAAAATTGATCGCTCTCCAGTGATCTATGAAATGTATGATGGCTGGAAAGCGAAATTGAAATCCAAAACCATTGACTTGCAGGGAAAAGAATTGTCGGATTATTTTAAATACCTGAGCGAAGAACTTCAAGTCCCCTTCAGGCTCGGGCTGGATCAAAAGCGCAGGGTGCAAACGATTGCGTATTTCTCCAAAGGTTTAATAGGCATTGCTTCGCCGGATCCTCAGCCGGAAGAAACAACTATGTTGCTCGAACGATTTGCCAGTGTGTTCAATCTCACGTTTACCCGTTTCAATGATTTGAAAATAGCCGAACATCACGCAGAACAAGCAAGAGAGGACCTGATCAAATTGCAAATTGAGAAGAAGCGGGCCGAAGAAGCATTGACTGAACTACGAGCCACACAAACACAATTGATTCAATCCGAAAAAATGGCCTCCCTGGGTGAACTCACTGCAGGGATAGCTCATGAAATACAAAACCCTCTCAACTTCGTCAATAATTTTTCAGAAGTCAATACAGAACTGATTGATGAACTTAATGATGAATTGGCAAATGGCAATCTGCAATTAGCAAAAGAAATTGCCGGCAACATAAAAGACAACGAAGAGAAAATTGTTTTTCATGGAAAGAGAGCCGATGCTATTGTGAAAGGAATGCTTCAACATAGTCGCAGTAGTAGTGGTGTAAAAGAACCGACGGATATAAATGCTCTAGCGGATGAATATTTAAGATTGGCCTATCATGGTTTGCGCGCGAAAGACAAATCGTTCAATGCGACGATGAAAACTGATTTCGATCCGAACATCGGATTAATCAATGTCGTACCGCAGGATATCGGGAGAGTGATTTTGAATTTGATTACGAATGCTTTTTATGCGGTGAGCACATCTCACCCCTTGCCCCCTGGATCTTCTCCCCCCTTGCCCCCTATAGGGGGTAAAAAGTATGAGCCCACTGTAGCTGTTACAACGAGAAGACTTTTACCCCCT
>Ga0068851_10000113_pt1 | contig 42861 bp, 32 predicted proteins | sample KBSCornC12_FD_66588 | JGI IMG/M metagenome (GOLD analysis project Ga0068851, IMG submission 66588) | Corn rhizosphere microbial communities from Kellogg Biological Station, Michigan, USA - KBS Corn C1-2 | ecosystem: Host-associated > Plants > Roots > Rhizosphere > Soil ...
TGAGCACACAACAGCAGGTTGTGACTGAAGAATACAAAGAGACTTGCATCAATCAGCCTTATGGTTTGGTGTGGCACATGCTGTCTGATCTTTGTTACAAAATTCATCCTTATCGATGGCCAACCATAGGCAAGCATATTGAACATATTGCTGAAGCCAACCTCTCGGATGTGCAGGCTTTTTATAATAATTTTTATGGTCCTAACAATGCTATTCTTTGCGTCACTGGACCGGATGAACCTGCAGCCGTTTTAGAAAACATCAAGAATCGATTTGATTCCATTCCTCGAAGGACGCTCCATCGGCTTTCGAGAAACTCTGAATCTCCACAATCAACTCCACATATTTTAGAAGATGAAGGCAAGTATCCTTCGTCCGTTCTATACCTCGCCTGGTTGATGGATGAACGTAACGGACCTGATTACTATACTTATGATTTGCTCAGTGATGTCATGAGTCTTGGCCGCTCTTCTTTTTTCTATCAGCACCTGGTCAAGATTAAAAAGATTTGTGCTCATGTTGACGCTTACATCACCGGCACCGAGGATACTGGTTTGTTTATCATTGAAGCCAGGCCTTCGAAAGATGTGAGCTTTGAGCAGATGGAAGCAGAAATCTGGAACGAACTCGCCCTCACACAACAACAACCTGTTGATGCTCTTGTGCTTGAAAAGCTGAAAAACAAGAATGAAAGCACTGTGAGTTTTTCAAATGTCAGTGCAGCTCACAAAGCTACTAACCTCGCGTATTATGAATCCCTTGGCGATGCAAACCTTATCAATACTGAAGCGGAACGAATTGCTGAAGTCACTAAGGAAGATTTATTTCGCGTCGCCAATCAACTCCGCAAAGACAATGTCAACATTCTCCGATTAAGAGGTGATGGTAGTGAAGTAGTGGTTGCTGATAACCAGGATGAGGATGAAGATGATGAAGATTAATATCGAAGGGTCACTCTGTCTATAACATCCATTGGATTCAACAGCTTGATATTGGCCTGAAATGTAATATGCTGATACCAAACATTTTTCTCCTCATAAGTAATGCTCTCCCGGATATCCTTGCTCTCCAATACAGGAAAATAAACTTCGATAATATCTTTCATTAGTATTAATGCCACCCCGCCACTGTAACTGAAATTTTCTTTTAGTGTCCGATCGCTTTCATAATAGGCTGCATCCATATACAGGTGGAACATTTTTAAAGGCAAAGCATAACTAATTCCTGCTGCTGTCATCCAAGTTGAACTGGGATCAGTTATAGCTAAGGTTTTTAAACCTGCGTCCTTTAAAAAGATTTGTTGCGCCAGTAAATGCGAAGTAGCATTACGACCACCCAGCCATTGGTCATACATATAATCGGAGGTATGATTGTCAATAGCTGGCACTCCGGATAAAGTAAACCTGGTGTCTAATTTAGTTTGATCCTTCAGCATTTGATACCCGGCAAAAGCATAGACCCATACTCCCCTCATTTTATCCCTACCGGTAAAATGTTGCTGGTAATTGAAATTTAATTTTACAAAACCATCCCCAACCTGGGAATTGATGGATGCGATGTAAGGTCGTAAGATATAATCCGACATGATTGTATAGGAGAGTTCATGAATTCCATAATGGTTTGTTTTATTCTCAAAAGTTTTCTCCGAGTAATTAATGCCTTTCCCATACTCCTGGTGGATGTCAACATACCGGTACTTCCACCATTGTGTCAGATGAGCATGATCATCATTATAAGCTAAGCGCAAAGCAATGGTTGGTGAGAGACGCAGGTAACTATCCCGAAAGACATAATGGGTATCCACATTATATCCGAATTTATTCACCGAAAAAGAAATCAACATTTTATCAAAAATACCTTTTGAAAAATCGGCCGAGTAACGACCTTCTGCATAGCCCCTGATCTCCTTGCTATCCAGACCATACAGGGGTGCCAATGTCCATTTGAAATGTTTTTGTGGAAAGAGATCTGAAATAATAACAGGACCGAGCAAGATTCCATCTCCGAGATTATGGCCAATGAATGGTGTAATGCTCCAATTATTCCGGTCATAACTTCCAACTTTCGGAATGATTGAAATATGTGGGAGAAACGGTCTTGCGGTTGAATTGCCCGACCATACTTTGTTAACTACGGATACATCTTTAAAGAGTTGTACTTCGTCTGCGCGTTTATCCAGGTGAAAGATCTTTTCTCCCCTAAACCCACTGAGCCAATAATTAGCAACTTGCTCTCCATTCAAAAAAGAGGTAAGCTGAACCGGCAAATCGGAGTCTCCTTTATTGATCAGCGTTACTTCTTTCACTTTCGGTTTAAACTTTTTGATCCTATAATCGAGTTGACCCGCTCCATGAATCCAATCATCAAAAAACCAACTTAAATCACATCCACATTTTTTTTCAAAAGAGACGCGGAGATCCACTGGCGCCACATGAGTGAACTGCCGGTCCTGAAAATATGCCCTGAACATGGCCTTCATCTTTGTTGGTCCCAATTTCGATTGCATCATTTCAAGTCCTTCCGCAGGCAATAGATAGGCACTGAATAGATATTGATTAGGCGATTGAAATTGAGGATCGGAAGCCGAAGGACTTAATTGATGGGTAAAGTTCATAGTATGTTGCAAGGCATCATTATCCGGCATTGACATTGGATTTCTGAACAACTCATTAAAAGCAAGTTCTTTATACCCCGGATAATATTGCTGCGCATATTTTCTTTCAAAAAAAGTATTGAGGCCTTCATCCATCCAGGGATTGGAACGTTCATCATTAGCCAGGATGCTATAGAGCCATGCATGGCCGATTTCATGAGCAATAACAATATCCAGGAAATCTTCGCTGGATGTTGCACCAATCTGAGCTACCATAGGATATTCCATGTAACCTCCTTTACTCCAGGGTGCCGATACGACACTCATGTGAGGATAAGGATACGGGCCGAGCCAATCTGAATAAAAAGTCAATACTCTTTCAGCGTAAATCATTGTACTATCCCATGAAACGGGTGAAAGTGTATCTACATAAATAGAAAGCAAAATTGTTTTTGATTTCTCCACTTGCATTTCTTTCTCTATCAGCTTAAAATGCGGATTAGCAAACCAGGCGAAATCAATTACATTTTCTGCATTGAAACTCCAGGTGGTTTGACTTTCATCAACTTGTTTATCCGTAATCATTCCTGTCGAAGCAATAGTATATCCGGATGGAACAGTGATACTGACTTTATAATCAGCGAAATCGTTGAAGTATTCGCCCTGATCGAAATAGTGCATCGTGTGCCATCCTTCCTGATCATAAACTGCAATATGCGGATACCATTGCGTAAGCTGATAGGAATCCCCGGTCCGACCAATCCTGGAAAATGAAATTGGAATCTTTTCAATAAATGAAACATGGATTTCAATTTCCTGGCCAGGCAGTAATGGTTTCAACAAGACAAGCCAGGCAATATCCTTTCCATCCGGAGCATAATGAAGAATAATAGAATCCTGAGGCGATGAAAAGTTGATCCTTTCATATCCACCCATTTCATCAGGACGAGCGTGTTGAAAAATGAGGTTGCCCAGATTTAGAAGTTGTTTAGCGAAAACTGAATTTTTATCATCGTAAGCATTGGTCCAGAGATGAATGGCCAGGCTATCGAGTGAAGCCACGGAATGATTGGTATAGTTAATCTGCATCTCGCCGGAGAGTAAATGCCTCATGGTATCAAGCTTGACTTCTATGTCATATGAAGGTCGCTGAGCATTGATGGTTCCGTAAAAAATAAAGAAGACTAAAGTCGATAGTGCTGAATAATAATAAACTCGATGAAGGCAAAGCTTCGGCGGGCTGACCTGGATGTTAGGCATGAGGGTAAAGATAGTAAGAGTATGAGCGATATGAGAAGTATGAGAAGTATGAGAAGTATGAGAGAAAAATGGATAACATTGTAGAATGAATGCGATGACAAGAACGATCATTCCGATACTGCAAGTGGCTGGCAAGGCCATCATGGAAGTGTATGCTAACGAGGATCTTTTTAATACTGAATACAAACAGGACAAGAGTCCTTTAACGGAAGCAGACAAACAATCCAACCGGATCATTTGTGATGCGTTGATCAACCTCTACCCGGATATCCCGATCATATCAGAAGAAAATCAAGAGGCAGCCTTTGAAATCCGATCCGGCTATAAAAAATACTTTTTGGTAGATCCACTGGATGGGACGAAGGAATTTATCAAGCGAAATGGAGAGTTCACCATCAACATTGCTTATCTCGAAGGGGACAAGGTGATGGCAGGTTATGTGTATGTACCTGTCACTCAATCGACCTATTTCGGTGAAAAATTTGCAGGGGCATGGTCCATCGATAATGATGGCAAACTAGTTGAATTAAATGCAAAGCCTTTTAACTTAATGGATGATGGAGTTAAAGTAGTAGCGTCAAGGAGTCATCGTGATCCAAGAACAGATAAAATCATTTCGTTGCTTAACCATCCTGAGATTGTCTCCATTGGAAGTGCATTGAAATTTATCAAGCTTGCTGAAGGGGATGCTCAATTTTATCCCAGGCTGGCACCGACGATGGAATGGGATACAGCTGCTGCACAATGCATTGTAGAAGAAGCTGGAGGCAGCGTCATTCGCTTTGACAATCGTTTGCCTGTGACATACAATAAAGAGGATTTATTGAGTCCCTATTTTATTGCCTATGGAAGGATGATGGATCCGGAGAGTTTGTATGAACTTTTAGATAAAATTGAACGATAGGCGGAAGGGCGGAAGAGGTCTTTATGATAAAAATCATATTATTATTTTTTGGCATATGTTTTGCTTGATGTGGTTAGGTAAAAAACCAGGTCAACGTCTATGAATACATTTCCAAAGGCTTTGCTGATGGTCGTCACAGCATGCATTTTACTCTGTTGCTCTCCTCGTCAATATCCCACGGTGATGGTTCCTCCGGCCTCCTGCTCCCCAAACCTGCAGTTTGCGGAATGCTCGAGTCTGAATGCATTGCTGCAGTTTGCAGACAAAATGCACAAGCCGGTCTTCATCGATTTCTATTCGCCATGGATTGAGTCCTGTAAGAGAATGGATCTCGTGGTGTTCACCCAAAGTGATCTCGCCTCTTTCTACAATCAGAATTTCATTAACTATAAAGTCAATATCGGCGGGCCATCCCCTGGTCCGGAATTGGCAGATCTCTATGGGATCACTACTTATCCAACGCTGATTTACCTGGATGGGAAAGGTAAAGTGATGAAACGCCATGAAGGGCCGGCTTCTGCTTCCGAAATGTTATCGATGGGCATCTATCTGCATCGTGCAGTGGAGAAGGAGATGATCTCGATGGGGACGGAATAGGGCTGAATAAGGAATAACGAATAAGGAAGTAAGAAGTATGGGTATTCAGTAATCAGTATTCGGTAATTAGTAATCGGTATATTCCGTGTACTCAGTGAACTCCGTGCGAGGAATTAATCCTCTTTTTTAGACCTCCAATTTTCGATTTTTCCCAAATTTGCTTTACCGATCAATTTTTCAATTTCTTCTGAAGAGGCTTCCTTGATTTTTTTAACGGAGCCGAAATGTTTCAATAATTTTTCTGCAGTCTTCTCCCCTATTCCTTTAATGCCGGTCAATTCTGTGACAACAAAATTTTTGCTTCGGGTATTCCTGTGGAAGGTGATGGCAAAACGATGCGCTTCATTGCGGATCTGCTGAATAAGCCGAAGCGATTCTGATTTCTTATCGATGTACAACGGAATAGAATCTCCCGGGAAATATATTTCTTCCAGCTTCTTGGCAATTCCAATAACCGTTACTTGTTCGCGGATGCCTAATTGATCAATGGACTCCATGGCTGCACTCAATTGTCCTTTTCCCCCATCAATCACGATGAGGTCAGGCAGCTTTTCATTTTCCTCCAACATCCGTTTATACCTGCGCTCAACAATTTCCCGCATAGACGCAAAGTCATCAGGCCCCTCTACTGATTTAACATGAAAGTGCCGGTAATCTCGTTTGGCTGGTTTCGCATTTCTAAAAACAACGCAAGAGGCTACCGGATTCGAACCTTGAATATTACTGTTATCGAAACATTCAATATGCATCGGTGATTCTTTCATCCGGAGATCTTGTTGAAGTTTACCAAGAATCCGTTCTGCAGGCGTCTGTTTTTTAGCGTTTAATTTTTCCTTCTGCTTTTGCAATAAAAAGTATTTCACATTTTTCATGGAGAGATCCAGCAACTCTTTTTTCTCCCCGCGTTGAGGTATGGTTTGCGTGATGCCCGATTCTATTAATTCCACTTTAAAAGGAACAATGATCTCTTCGGTAATGCTGTTGAATTTCTCCCGTAATCGATCCACTGTAAATGACAACAATTCGACTTCATCTTCATCAAGATTCATCTGCAGCTCCTGAGTATAACTATTGATGATGGCACCCTGGACTACCTTAAGGTAATTGACATAGGCGTGGGTTTCATCTTTTGCAATGCTAAAGACATCCAGGTCACGATCGAGATGAGAGACTACCGTACTTCGCGATTGATAGTCTTCAAAGAGGGAAAGTTTTTCTTTGATCTGCTGTGCTTTTTCAAATTGCATGTCTATAGCGAAGGTTTCCATTTGTGTTTTCAGATGCTGGATGACTCCCCGGAAATTTCCTTTCAGGATATTCCGGATTTGTTCGATGCGAATATTATAGGATTCTTCCGTTTCATGTCCTTCGCAAGGACCCAAACAATTTTTGATATGATATTCAAGGCACACTTTGTATTTGCCTGCCTGAATAGGTTTTTGTTCCAGTAACAAAGGACATGTCCGTAGCGGAAATAACTTTTTTACTATATCAAAAATCTCTTTTACCCTTGCTTTCGAAGTATAAGGGCCAAAATAGGTTGAGCCATCCCTGATCACTCTTCTCGTAAAAAATACTCTTGGAAATTTTTCATTCTTAATACAAATGAATGTATAAGATTTATCATCCTTCAGCAGGACATTGTAACGTGGCTGAATTTGTTTGATAAGTGTGTTCTCCAACAACAATGCATCCTGTTCACTCTCGACCATGGTAAATTCAAAATGGTGAGCGTGTCGCACCATGGTGCGGGTTTTGAAATACTGATGTTTCTTATCACCGAAATAAGAGGATAGCCGGCTGCGCAAATTTTTTGCCTTGCCGACGTAGATGACGGCACCCTCTTCGGTGATGAAGCGATAGACTCCGGGATCCCGGGGTATGGAATCCGCTATACTTTTAAAATCATCATCTGTCATAAATCAGTATGCTCATCTGCAATCATGCCTTTCAGCAGAAACTCCGCCGAAGCAGGATTGGTGGCTAAAGGAATATTGTGCACATCGCATAGCCGCATCAACATTTGTACATCTGGTTCGTGCGGATGTTTACCTAATGGATCGCGAAAAAAGAAAACGAAATCAATCTCCCCCATGGCGATTTTTGCACCTATCATGGCATCACCACCTTCAGGGCCGGATAAAACTTTCTTCACTTTAAAGCCGGCTTTTTCCAAAAATGTACCTGTCGTAGCAGTGGCATAAAGCTCGGCCGTCCTGAACAATTCTTTATGATGAAGGAGGAATGAAACCATATCGGCTTTCTTTCCATCGTGGGCTATCATGGCTATTCTGAGCATAGTATCAATTGTTGTTATTTTGCAACGCAAAGTTGAACAAAAAAAGGATGAAAAAGATTCTCGCGATTTTACTATTAGCTATTACCCAAATTGCCACAGGTCAAAGCCAGGGACAGCCGTTAAAGATGCTCGACCAGCAAGACTATCTCAACTGGAAGACCATAAAGGATGTGCAAATATCAGCTGATGGCTTGTATTCATCCTATCGCGAAGTTCCAGGGGAAGGTGATCCCATGCTCAAGATTTATGATGCCGTTAAAAAGACTACCATCAGTATTCCTCGTGTCAGTAAAAGTCAATTCGATTATGAATCGGATATCTTGTTTGGAACTATCACTCCTTTCAGAGACAGCCTACGTGCACTTGAACGGAAGAAAGTGGATAAGAAGAAATGGACGTGTGATACGTTGTTTATTTATCATGCTGAAACAGGTGTGATTGAAAAAATTCCTTATGCAACCGGATTTGCTGCTCCTGTGAAATATGGTGGGTGGCTTGCCTACACGTTGAAAAAAGAAGCCTTTCTGCCTGATTCAGTGAAAGACAAGAAGCCTTCAAAAAAAGAAATTGTCAATCTGCTGGTTAGAAATCTTGCCAGTGGCCAACAGGACACTTTTAAAAACACTAAAGAATTTGTGTGGGCAGAAAAAGCACCTGTACTCTTAGCGATTGTTCAATCTGAAGATTCCACACAGATTGCCGGTGTGGTATCCTGGAAAGATCATCAATGGAAGTATCTCAAAAAACAAAAAGGCGAGTATGCTAAACTCTCCCTTTCACAAGATGGACATCAGCTTGCTTTTGTAGGCAATCTCGATACGACAAAAATGAAAGTACCGCCTTGGCAACTCTTTTATTCTGACTTCACTTCAGATAGCGCAACCAGTATTGCTACAAAAAATACAAGTGAATTGCCTTTAATCAGTAAAGATGCGGATCTGCGTTGGAGTGAAAACGGGCGTTATCTTTTTTATGGCCGTGCACAAAAGCCTGTTGTCAAAGACACTACTCTACTTCCTGATGAAACAGTGAATGTTGAAATCTGGGGGACACAGGATCCCGAATTGTACACGATGCAAAAATTTAATAAGACAAACGAAGAGAAACGTTCGTATGTATTTGCATATGATACACAGTTAAAAAAGCAAAATGGTATTGGATCAACTGCCTGGGAATCCACCATATTGAATGGTGACCGGAATAGCAGGTTTGCATTAGTCTATACAGAGAGGCCTTATGAAAAAACGTTGACCTGGTTAAGTGATGATGCTAAAGATCTAGCCATCGTAGATATTCAAACCGGAAAGGTCACTCCATTCAGGGATAGTATTTTCACCAACCCGCGATTATCTCCGGATGGAAAGTTTGCCTATGGTTTTAGTGATGCAGACAGTACGTGGTGGACGTATCAAATTGTAACGGGTGTTTTCACTTTCATGAACCGAAACAGCCTACCCACTTTTTATGATGAATTGAATGATAATCCCGGCTTTCCCGGAAATTATGGCTTTGCAGGATGGACCAAAGATGATCAGTCCATAATTCTTTACGATCGATATGATATTTGGACGTGGTCTCCTATGAAAGGAAAAACACCTGTTCGATTAACAAAGGGCCGTGAATCGCAAATGATCTATCGATACATCCGTACTGATCCTGAAGAAAGGAGTTTATCAATGACGGACCCATGGTTGTTGCAAGGCACCGACGATGTTGATAAGTCGAGTGGATATGCTTGGTTTTCACCAGCAGACAACACGATGGATCGAATTCATGTAGAGCCATTTCAATTTACAAAACAGGTCAATAAATCACGCAAGGCTGACGTCTACGTTTACACTAAAGAAAATTTCCAGGTCTTCCCTGATTTGCGTCGGTCAACAGACAAGTTTGCTACCAGTGAACAAATCTCAGATGCGAATCCGCAACAAAAGGAATATCGATGGGGCACTATTGAGCTCTATCATTGGATGGATTGGGATAGTGTGATGCGTACTGGAATGTTAGTCAAACCGGCAGGCTTTGACACTTTGCATTCCTATCCTATGATAGTGAATTTCTATGAGCGATCTTCTAATGATCTAAACACTCATCCCACTATTGCTCCACATCGTTCGACTATTAATTATGCGTTTTATGCGAGTCGCGGATATGCAATTTTCAACCCGGATATTTCTTACAAAATTGGCCAACCCGGAGAAAGTGCTTATCAGATTGTGTTGAGCGGTGTTACGTCACTTGTAAAAAATCGAGTTGCTGATCCTAATAATCTTGCGCTGCAGGGACATTCGTGGGGAGGATACCAGATTGCCTATATCGTTACTCGAACCAATATGTTTAAATGCGCAGAAGCAGGAGCTGCTGTAGTCAATATGACTAGTGCTTACGGAGGAATTCGAGGGGAATCAGGGCGAGCAAGAACGTTTCAGTATGAGAAAGAACAAAGCAGAATTGGAAAGACATTGTGGGATGACCCGCAATCTTACATTGCTAACTCACCTTTATTCAAAATCAACAAAATTGAAACACCACTTTTATTGTTGCACAATGATGAGGATGGAGCAGTGCCCTTCCAGCAGGGTATTGAATTTTATTTGGCTCTTCGACGGAATGGAAAAGAAGCCTGGCTATTAAATTATCATGGTGAGCCGCACTGGCCATTGAAATGGGAGAACAGAAAAGATTTTCAATTGAAGATGTCGCAGTTTTTTGATTATTACCTAATGGGAAAGAAGGAACCGGATTGGATGGCTGATGGAGTTCCGGTAGTTAAATGGGAGAAATGAGTAGTGAGTAGTGAGTAGTGAGTAATGAGTAATCAGTAGTCAGTATTCGGTAATTAACAAGCAGTAGGTATTAATCACCACTTTACAACTACTTTTCCGATTGCTTTTCTTTCTCCGACATAAGCGTGTGCTTGTGGAAGTTCTTCATGATCAAAGATTTTTCCTACATGTGGCCTTAGCACACCATCTTCATAAAGTTTCTGAACAGCTTTAAATTCATCCGCGATGATGTCAGGGCGATGATCGGCCAGCTTAAGCATATTGATGCCGATGAGGGATTGTGATTTTCCCATAAATGGAATGGGTGAATAAAAACCAAAACCAAGAGCAAGTTTGATCAGGTTTAATTTTCCATACTTCCCGCTTAAAGCTGCAGCGCCTAGTGAAACCAAGCGACCTCCGGGGGCGAGGATGGATTTCCCTTTTTTAATCGATTTTCCACCGATGTTGTCAATAACCACATCAACTTTCCCATCCAGGTATTGATTGACGTAATCGATATAATCGCCCTTATGATGATCTACAATATGATCGACCCCTAAACTTTTTAAATACTCCACTTTTTTATGACCGCCAGCGACGCCAATCACAATGCATTTTTTCCATAAAGCAATTTGAATAATAGCGCTGCCTAAACCTCCAGCTGCTGCATGAACTAGTATCTTCTCTCCTGGCATCAAAGTTTGAGCATGTATTACAGCATGATAGGCCGTGATGCCTTGAACAGCTAATGCACATCCTGAACCTAAAGGCGCTTCTTCAGGCAAATGACCAACTGCCAATGAAGGCACTGTTACATATTCTGCATAACCTCCGAACCGAGTGAGTACAAACACTTTATTGCCGATCCTGAAATCTCTTACATTTTCGCCAACCTCACTGATGTAACCTTCGACATCATATCCTAGCACACATGGCAAAGGTGGACATCCCCTGTAAAGTCCCTGGCGGGCCATGATGTCAGCAAAATTGAGTCCAAAGGCAGTAACCCGGATACAAATCTCATCAGGCCCGGGCGAACGCCTGGGAGTCTCTCTCAACTCAAAAGCATCTGTTGAATCACTAAAACGAACTAAGAAATATGCTTTCATTACTTACTGATTTGACCGACCGGAATTTCGTAATTTTGCGCCCTAATAAAATGATTTACAATGAACTTTAGTTCTAAGCATTCCCTAATATTACTCCTGATACTAGGGTCCATCAGTTGTAAAAAATCCACCTACGATACCAAGATAACGGACAACACGGACTATATCCGTAATAGCGTCAGGAAAACCACCGAAATCATTGTTCATGATATCTTTTCTCCGGTTGTCGCCGGAAGGATATATGCGTATTCTAATATCGCTTTATATGAAACGCTTCGCCAGGACAGCAAGAAGTACAAATCATTTGCCGGACAATTGCATGGTTTGACTGAAGTACCTGCTCCTCCTAAGGGTGAAAAGATAGATATCAACCTGGCGGCATTACATGCTTATATGACGGTATCCAAAGCATTGATCTTCTCTGAAAATGAAATGGAAGATTATCGAAATGCGATGTATGCAGAATTTAAAGCAAAAGGACTCCCGGAGGATGTCTTCGATGCTTCATTAGCTTATGGGAAGACTGTTGCTGATCATATCCTGGCGTGGTCCAAAAAAGATAATTATGCTCAGACCAGAAGTTTTGCAAAATATACCCCGAATACGGACCCCGCAAGATGGCAGCCCACTCCGCCAGCTTATATTGAAGCCGTTGAGCCTAACTGGAACAAGATCCGCACGATGGTAATGGATAGTGCTAATCAGTTTGCACCTGTTCCTCCAACAACTTACAGTGCTGATAAAAATTCACAATTCTATCAGGAAGCCTACCAGGTGTATACCGTTGACAGCACGGATACAGAAAACAAACTGGCTATTGCGAATTTCTGGGATTGCAATCCGTATGTGATGCACCAGGAAGGACACATGATGTTTGCCACCAAAAAAATTACACCAGGCGGACATTGGATGGGTATTGTTGGACTTGCAACACGAAAAGCAAAATGCGATATGGTAGCTACAGCAGAAGCTTATGCACTCGTTTCGATAGGATTGTTTGATGGTTTTATCAGTTGCTGGGATGAAAAATATCGCACGAATCTGGTTCGTCCTGAAACCTACATCAATCAACACATCAACCAAACCTGGAGACCTGCACTACAGACCCCTCCATTTCCTGAATATACATCCGGACACAGTGTCATTTCTTTCGCATCCCAAGTGATACTGACGCATTTGTTTGGCGACAATTTCGCTTTTGAGGATAGTACTGAATTGGATTATGGATTGCCGGTGCGTTCGTTTAAATCTTTTAAAGATGCTGCCAGTGAAGCAGCCGTGAGTCGCAATTATGGTGGCATACATTACATGCCGGCCATACAAAATGGTGTTGTGCAAGGGACGAATATCGGAGAGTTTATTTTGTCAAAAGTGAATACGCATTGATGTGAGAGCGTGAGAGCGTGAGAGCGTGAGAGCGTGAGAGCGTGAGAGCGTGAGAGCGTGAGATAGTGAGTAGTGAGTAGTGAGTAGTGAGTAGTGAGTTAAAAAATAAAGAACATGGAATATAGAATAGAAAAAGACAGCCTGGGACCAGTCCAAGTGCCGGCTGATGTGTATTGGGGAGCGCAGACACAGCGGAGCAAGGACAATTTTAAAATCGGGGGTCATAGGATGCCGATAGAAGTGATTCGGGCATTTGCTATTTTGAAAAAAGCAGCTGCGCAAGCCAACGTGGACCTGGGCGTGTTGCCAATAAACAAATCGTCGATGATCGCCAAGGTGTGTGATGAAATATTGAAAGGGCAGCTTGATGATCAGTTTCCCTTGGTGGTGTGGCAAACCGGATCAGGCACCCAATCCAATATGAATCTCAATGAGGTGATTGCTAATCGTGCTCATGTCATGAATGGAGGGAAACTGGATGATGCTAAAAAAGTCCTGCACCCCAATGACGATGTCAATAAATCCCAATCTTCGAATGATACTTTTCCAACCGCGATGAGTATCGCAGCCTATAGTTACCTGGTTGAACATACCTTGCCGGCATTGAAACTATTACATGCAGCGCTGGATGCGAAAGCAAAAGCATTTAAGAAGATTGTAAAAATCGGTCGTACCCATTTGATGGATGCAACCCCTCTGACACTAGGACAGGAATTCAGCGGATATGCATCGCAGGTTGAGCACGGCATCAAAGCTATCTCGAATACGCTTCCCCATCTTGCTGAACTTGCTCTTGGCGGTACAGCAGTTGGAACAGGATTAAATGCACCTAAGGGCTATGATAAAATTGTTGCGGCAAAAATTGCAACGCTCACCGGCCATCCATTTGTCACTGCAAAAAATAAATTTGAATCCCTCGCAGCACACGACGCCATTGTCGCCTCACATGGTGCTTTGAAATCGGTGGCCGTTTCTTTAAATAAAATTGCCAATGACATCCGTTTATTAGCATCAGGTCCACGAAGTGGCATTGGCGAGATCAACATTCCATCCAATGAACCCGGCTCATCTATCATGCCTGGAAAAGTAAATCCGACACAATCCGAAGCGATGACCATGGCCATGGCGCAAGTCATAGGAAATGATGTTGCTATTTCGGTTGGCGGTATGCAAGGACATTTTGAATTGAATGTCTTCAAGCCCGTCATCATTTTCAATTTTCTTACTTCTGCAAGATTGATTGCTGATTGTTGCCATAGTTTCGTTGAGCACTGTGTCGACGGCATAGAAGCTAACACTAGCCGAATCAAAATGCATGTTGACAATTCGCTGATGCTGGTGACGGCATTGAACACACATATCGGTTATGACAAAGCTGCTGAGATCGCCAAGAAGGCACATAAAGAAGATAAGACGCTGAAGCAAGCTGCACTGGCATTAGGTTATCTGACGGCAGCGGAATTTGATAAGTGGGTGAAGGCGGAGGATATGGTGTAAGTGAAAAGCTAAAAACTAAAAGTTAAAAGCTAAAACTAAATTCGATTGAATAAGCAAAAAAAGGCAAAGATATTTGGAGAGAGAGTGGAAAATAATCTAATCCCATATTGTACTTGTTAGTTTTTAACTTTTAGTTTTTAGTTTTCTTAAAACTTGATGACAGCCCAGATGGTGCCGCCGATGAGGACAAAGAAGAGTATGCCCATTCCCATCATGTACGCTGTGCCTACACCAGGGCCTTGTTCCGAATGAGCCAGCAAGGCTTTGTTTAAAACAAAATGTCCACCTACTAATCCAGCTATCCATAACCGGATCAAAAGCCAGGGCCGGATAACACCGGGAAAATAATAGAGCAGAAAACTCAGTGGCAATAAGATCAATGGAATCACATAGGTCATCGATATCCAAAACGAATCCATCCCTTTAACCGGTGAATGAGTCAACCTGGTGATCATCATGATAATGACATAATACAAAACCCAAAGCAATTCGGGTCCGGTTAAAAAATGAAGGAATCTGTTCATGCGATTATTATTTTTTTGGCCCGCTATAGATCGTAATGTGATCGGCTGTGATTTCATATTCGTGATCAGGTGCCTGATCCCTTACAACGCGTTTCGCAATAAATTCCAAAACAGCATTTCGCTGTTCGGGTGGAATGCTGGTTATACTTTCCCAATGATCAGCATCCGGAACATCAATGATGGCGAGTGCATTTCCTCCACCGAATTCGAAAGGAAATTTTAAAATCAAACCATCCCAGTCAAAATAAACGTCGCCTGCCTTGCCTTGATTGTCATAATATACATTGGCCATGCGATCTATTAGTAAATCAAATTTGAGATAAGTAAAAGCATGGGCAATCATTTCATCGGACACGTCCAGCCAAAGTTTGACTTCATGAGAAGATCGTCCTGCGGCCAGTAATTTTTCAACCACATCCATCAGGGTGTCATTGCGCACCCGGGCATCATACGTTTTGCGATGTTGAGCAATAAACTCTTCAGAAAGTTTTTCAGCATTGCGTTGAATGCGAAGCAACTCGTCTTTGGCGGCAATTTCCTGATCGATTGCCTGCTCTTTAGCTTTTGATAAATCTTCGTTGAGTTTGTCCAGATGTGCGAGTGCTTCCTGCATGCTTTTGCGGAAAACCTCACCGGCCTCAGTGTAGTCGGGTTGTTCGGACATATTGAATTTGTAAAGAGGATGAAATTACTTCCTGATTAGTTCCACCTGGCTTTGCTGGTGAATACGATGAGGAAGTATAGCAGGACAAATATGCCGGGGACGGCGGCCAGGATCATTACGATTTTAGCGAGACTTAAATGGTTATGACCTTTCAGCCACAAGGATCCGAACAAGACACCAGCTACGACCAACATGATAATCCCCCAAAGACCGATGTTCCTGGAGGTGATCGAGCCGTCGGCAAGTCCCACGAAGAAAAAATATATCGGCACCAGCGACATCAGTGCATTGAATGACCAAAGTATCCAGAATAATGCCATAACACAAAGAAATAATTGGGTGAAATTAAAGTGTATACGACGGCTTTCGGCTCAGCTTCTGCTTGCTTAAAGGTACAATGTTTAGTTTAAAATCCGTTTTTGCCCCGCTCGGGAGTAAAACATGGCCAGGATGAAAAATCCTGAAAGTAAAATGGTTATATTTGGTATAACGTCCCCCCAAAGCGTATACAGTGTAATCCTGGTTTCAGGTTTTAATATTCCTTCTATGGATATTGTCTCTCCATATCGAGTAGGGGAATGAATGCGGCCTTTTATATCGATAAAAGCGGAAATTCCCGTATTAGCGCTCCTGGCTATTGGACGTCTGTGTTCAATTGCGCGCAGCGCGCCTATCTTCAAGTGCTGTATGTGGCCAGGTGTGTTGTCCCACCATCCATCATTGGTTACGATGAAGAGAGCGGTTGCCCCTTTCTTCACATACTCCCCGACGTAAGCACCATATATGGATTCATAGCAAATTATGGGAGCTATAGTTAACGGACCTCCTTTAAAAACACTTCTTTCTTTTTGCCTCGTATTGCCTTCAACAGTCCCCTGCAATTTTTCCACAATCGGTTTTAGAAAAAATAAAACTTTCCGAAATGGAAATATTTCCGGACCCGGTACCAATTTCGATTTGAAATACACCTGGTAATTCGAATCGCGTGACGTCATCTGCACAGCAGCATTTTGCACATCCCAATAAATAGTATCACCCTGATCTGTTTCATGAACCCGGTACTCTGTATCCCTTAGTTGATCCCTTTGCAATATTCTGTATGAGGAAATGCCGGTCACTAACCTGAGCTTTGGAAAGGAATCGATGAGCGACTGGAATAAATGTATTTCCGGATTTTCCCTGAATGTATTTAACCGCACACCTTCAAAACTCGTTTCCGGAAAAACGAGGTATCGTGTAGACGTATCGATGTGCGCCATGGACAATTGAAAAAAACGCCTTGACTGTTCGGCCTGCGATATCACAAATTTTTCATAATGCGGTTCGAAATTGGGCTGCACTATTGTCACCTTGACACCTGGGCTATCGCTTTCTTTAATAGTAAACCATATTCCTAATGAAACTGCAAGGGGAATTAATAGTACTGATGCGTATTGCCAAATGCGCAGTGGTTTTGCACGCAACCATCTTAAGATAACTGTGTACCCAAGCCAATTCAATGCCAATATCCACAATGAACCACCAAACATCCCTGTAATCTCATACCACTGCGCAGCCCAGGGATATTGTGCTAACGAATTTCCCAGTGCTAACCAAGGCCAGGAAAGATCCCAAACATGATGGAGATATTCAAACGAGATCCATAAGCTGATAAAAACCAATGCAGCATATTTGGTTTGCAGTTTGCGTTGGACGATGTGAATCAACATCATCACCGTGGCCATAAAAGCAGCGTTGACAAATATGGCCATGAAGCCTGCAATCAGTGCAGTATTTGTCACCCAGAAAGTGGCGAGGATATTCCACAAAACAAAAGTGTGATAGGAATACAAAAAAACTTTGCCGGGCCTGATCTTGTCTTTGCTTTGATAAATTCCGGTTTCAACAGCAAACCAGGGGATCCAGGCGAAGATGACTACAAACGTAAGTGGTGATGGAGGGAAACCAAGTCCGAGTAAAATTCCGGATAGCGTTGCTGAGCCCAGCCATTTCCTTTCAGTGGGATCTTTTGGAAAAAAGATCATCACGATAGCACCCCAAAGTGATAATAACATGAGCAACGGCCACCATCCCCATAATGGTAAGTGCCACATTCGCCATGAAGCAAATGCACAGGCTGCCAACAATAGAAAAATGAAGGCCAATTTTGGAATGCGGGAGGAAAAGGAGGAAGATGGCTCAGGCATGTGGTGTCTGTTTCTTCCTTAACTGATGAGCATGCCACTTTCGTCTGAAGCAGCCTGGATAAAATGCAATTTTCCATCGGGCGCTTCTGCCATGAGAATCATTCCCTGTGATTCTACCCCTCTTATTTTTCGTGGCTCGAGATTAGCCAGAATGACGACATGCTTACCGGGTAATTCTTCAGGTTGATAATGAAGGGCAATGCCACTGACTACTGTCCGGTTCATTCCATCCACTTCAAGTGTGAGCTTTAATAATTTGTCTGCTTTCGGTACTCGTTCTGCTGCGACAATCCTAGCTGTGCGGATATCAAGCTTTGCAAAATCATCATAGGAGATATCCGGTTTTTGCGGAGTCGATGGTTCTTCAGCAGGAACTGATTTTGTTTCAACCGACATCTCATTAAGTTTATCCAATTGCTTTTTGATCCAATCATCTTCTACCCTGCTGAATAAATGTTCCGGTTGATTTAAAACATGACCAGTCTCTATCAATTTATCACCATTGGCTAATGCATCAAGAGCAATTACCCATGCTCCATTTTCCTGGATTGGATCAAGGTTTAACAATTTGCGCAGACGACCTGATGCATTAGGCATGAAAGGATAAATCGCCAAACTCAATGCAGCAACATATTGCAGGCAAAGATTCAGAACCACTTGCACGGTCTCTGGTTCCTCTTTGAATATTTTCCATGGTTCGTTAAACTGCAGAATCTGGTTGCCGGCAGTTGAAATATCCAGCATGGCTTTCAGTCCATCACGGAAATCATATTTTGAAATAGCATCCTGAACGTTCCACATGCGATCAAAGAGGTCCATCATTTCGACTTCGTGCCACGAAGCTTCATCATTTCCTCTTGCTCCAACAATCGGTGCATCTTCATCGAAGTCAGGAACCTTACCATCAGCATGTTTATGTGCTAGTACCATCACGCGTTGAACAAAATTGGCCAGCGTACCCACGAGATCTGCATTGACATCGGATTGATAACCTTTCCAGGTAAACTCGGCATCCTTTTGTTCGGGCATGTTTTTCGTCAGCACATAACGCAATCCATCAGTTTGATCAGGATTGTCGCCTAGGAACTCATGCACCCAGATGGCCCAGTTACGCGATGTGGAAATTTTTTGTTCTTCGAGATTCAGGAATTGATTGGCGGGCACATTGACCGGTAAATTATATTGTCCGTGTGCTTTCAATATCGCCGGGAAAATCAGGCAATGAAAAACGATGTTGTCTTTTCCGATGAAATGAATCAATGCAGACTCTTCGCTTTGCCAATAGGACTTCCAGTCTTTCCCATTATCGGCGGCCCATTGTTTGGTAGCAGAGATATATCCAATCGGAGCATCCATCCACACGTACAATTTCTTTCCTGTGGAACCAGGAATTTCCTTTGGGACATCTACTCCCCAATCCAAATCGCGGGTCATAGCGCGGGGTTGTAAGCCACCATCGAGCCACGATTTGCATTGACCTATGACGTGTGTTTTCCATTCTTCAGGCAAATGATGTTCCTTTCCATCCAACACACCAGTTTCAATATAAGTACGCAACCATGATTCGTATTTATCCAGTGGTAAGTACCAGTGTTTTGTTTTTTTCAAAACAGGTTTAGAACCAGTGATAGTGGAAACAGGATTAATAAGATCCAGTGGACTCAATGATGTACCACATCGTTCGCACTGATCGCCATATGCATCGGGATTGCTGCAATTAGGACATGTTCCTTTTATGTATCGATCGGCGAGAAACTTTTCTGCTTCCTGGTCATAGTATTGTTCAGATTCTTCTTCATTAAATTGCCCTTGAGCATATAATGATCTGAAGAACTCTTGCGCAGTCTCGTGATGAATGGGAGCAGAGGTGCGATGGTAGATATCAAAAGAGATACCCGCTTTTGCAAACGTTTCCTCGAAGAGTGCGTGATACTTATCGATGATGGCTTGCGGCGTGGATTGTTCTTTCAGTGCGCGAATCGTGATGGCAGCGCCGTGTTCATCTGATCCACAGATATACACTACATCTCTATCCAACATCCTGAGCATGCGAACAAAAATATCAGCAGGCAGGTAGGCTCCGGTGAGATGTCCAATATGGAGAGGGCCGTTCGCATAGGGCAAAGCGGCGGTTACCAGATATCGTTCGGGGGGAATGATCATAATCTGTAATGTCGAAGGGCGAAGGTAGTAAAAAGAGGCGGAGGAGGAGGCTGAGGCTTAGGGACAATGAATTACGAATAACCAATAACGAATAACGAAGTGAGAAGTGTAATAACGTTTCGGTTCAGCCGGATACGGATACCCCACCTTGAAAAGTGGGGAAATAGTGAGAATTGAATTAGGAAGGAAGAATAAAAAATAAGGAAGTTAGAAGGAAAATGAATAGCCAATAACCAATATTCAATAACCAAAAAGAATTTAATGAAGTCCCCTTCAGGGGATTTAGGGGCGAGGTGTGTCGTGAAGCATGCTTTTTATTACAAATTATAGTCTCAAAGAAAAAAAAGCGATAGCTTAAAGGACAATGAAAAGAACAATTGGAATTGGTATATTTTTCTTTTTGGTGATTCTTGGAAATATTCGGGGGCAGGGCTGGTTTTTGGACTCCACTTATGTTTGGACTGAATTCAATTTTGGCGGATTTCCTGGTAGTGGAGAAACAAAGAGATATACGTTTTCTTCTTCATCAACAGAAATGAACGGAAAACAATATTATGAAAGATTATCATCATCAACTCCTTCGGGAGATAATTGGGGGCATACACAAATGTTCTATAGGACCGATGAACCCGGCAAGGTGTACTTATCCTATTTTGGATATGAGCAGCTGATATATGATTATACCTTAAATGTAAACGATACTTTTTTTGACTTTAATGGAGCTGATAAGATAGTTGATCAAATTGATAGTATTCAATTGGAAAATGGAGAGCATAGAAAACGAATGGCTATGCGATGTTCATTAGAGGATTATATCGGCGATTATTGGATTGAAGGATTAGGTGGAATTGGTGGTGTCTATGATGCCTATCCTGAAGCATGCGTCATTGATGGAGATGCAGTTAGCACATTATGCATCTCCAGAAATAATACGCTGCTCTTTGATCATCCAGACTTCGATTCATGTTGGTTGGCACCTGTTGCCACTTTAGACTTAAAAAATTTCCCTATTTCCATTTATCCAAATCCTGCTTCTTCGGAAATCTTTATTTCAAGCAAGGATCACCAAGTTCAACAAGTCTCGGCTGTTGACTTACTTGGTAAAACTACTTTCATTGGAAATTTTTCTCCTTTTGATATTTATACACTACCACCCGGCTATTATTTCCTCCGCATCGAATTGGAAGACAAACAGATGATCATGAAACCATTTGTGAAGCAATAGAATCTTGGCTTAGTTTCGAAACTACTTTTTCCCCTTTCTAATCTTATTCACTTCATCATGTCTGAAACATGTCACAATATGATCATTGTACATCCCGACAGCCTGCATGAACGCATAGACAATCGTTGATCCAACAAACGTAAATCCTCTTTTCTTTAAATCTTTGCTCAGTGCATCACTCTCCGGTGACGTAGCACGAAAATCGGATACACCCCTGAATTTATTGATGATGGGCTTGCCATCGACGAAGGACCAGAGATGATCACTGAAATCAATGCCTTCGTCGGTCATATTCAAATAGGCTATTGCATTTGTTCTGGAAGCATATACTTTCAGCCGGTTGCGAATGATGCGCTCATCCAATAATATTTTTTCCAGTTTCTTATCGGTGTACCGGGCCATTTTTTCAGGATCCAATCCATCAAACACAGCCTCATAACCTGGCTGTCTTCTAAGAATCGTGATCCAGCTTAATCCGGCTTGTGCGCCATCGAGAATAAGTTTGGCAAATAAAGCTTTGCTGTCAAATTCCGGGACGCCCCAGATTTCATCATGATACTTCATGTATAATTCGTCCTTGCCTGGCCAATGGCAGCGAATGAGTTCTTTAGATTTCATGGCATTAAAGTAAAGGCATTCGGATAATTTTTAGCCACGAATTACACGAATTCACACTAATTAGTTGGGAGGGAACAATTCGTGTTAATTCGTGTAATTCGTGGCTTTATTCAAACGAATTCTTGCAAGCCTGAAAGGTGTATTTTTACAAAAAAATAGCCATGCCTATCTATCATACATTAGGGAAGATTCCACCTAAGCGTCATACTCAGTTTGAGAAGCCAAACGGTGGCATCTATTATGAGCAACTCTTTGGTACTGTGGGATTTGACGGGATGTCCTCACTCTTATATGAGATCTACCGGCCCACCATGGTGAAAAGCCTGGGAACACCAATAAATGTTCAGCCGAAGATCGCGGTCGAAAAGAATATGACAGCGAGGTTGCTCAAGGGATTTGAAGTACCTCCTGCTGAGGACTGGCTGGATTCCCGCAAGCCACTATTGGTCAATAAAGACATCCATATTGGTCTAGCTGCTCCGACGAAATCACTGACGTCTTATTTTTATAAAAATGCTGATGCAGACGAATTGATCTTTGTACACCGCGGCTCCGGTAAACTGCGAACCATGCTGGGTAATATCCCATTTGAGTACGGTGATTATCTCATTATTCCGAGGGGAATGATCTACCAGATAGAATTTGATACGACAGATAATCGATTGTTGTACGCAGAATCATTTCATCCAATCTATACGCCTAAGCGATATCGTAATTATTTTGGACAATTGCTGGAGCACTCTCCCTATTGCGAACGTGATTATAAGTTGCCAAATGAATTGGAGACGCATGATGAGAAGGGTGAATTCTTGATGAAGATTAAGAAACAAGGCATGCTGCACCAATTGACTTACATCACGCATCCGTTTGATGTCGTGGGATGGGATGGCTACAATTTTCCTTATGCATTTTCAATTCACAATTTTGAACCGATCACTGGTCGTGTACATCAGCCGCCTCCGGTGCATCAGACATTTGAGACAAAGGCATTTGTGGTGTGTTCGTTTTGTCCCCGATTGTATGATTATCATCCTAAGTCGATTCCAGCTCCCTATAATCATAGCAATATTGATTCCGATGAGATGCTGTACTATGTCGATGGAGATTTCATGAGCAGGAATAATATCAAACAAGGATATATCACGCTGCATCCCGGGGGAATTCCTCATGGTCCTGCACCCGGTGCTTACGAAAGAAGCATTGGCCAGACAAAAACTGAAGAACTGGCGGTGATGATTGATACTTTTGCGCCATTGATGATCACGGAAGATGCGTTGGCGATCGATGATGGGAAATATTTTCAATCGTGGTTAGAATAATGTGATAATGTGGTAATGTGATGATGTGGTAAAAGCATAATCCAACTCCGTGTTCTCCGTGACCTCTGTGCGAGGTTTATTTTACAAAATCTCTTTTGAAGATAAATTCATATGAAGACCTGGATAGACATTCCACAAGATTCCGATTTTTCCATTCATAATATTCCGTTTGGGATTGCATCGCAAGGAGGCAAGCCTTTTGTTGCATCGCGTATTGGTGATTATGTGATCAACCTGGATGAAGTAGCCAAGACAGGTTTTTTTAAAGGAATGGTGGATGATATTTCAGTTTTTGATCAACCTGTATTAAATCCATTCATTGCCTTAGGCAAAAGTGTCACCAGCAAAGTCCGATTACGACTACTGGAAAACTTGACGGAAGAACAATCTCCGCTAAGGAAGTCAGATCAAATCATGATTCCGGCAAATCGTGTGACTATGCATCTGCCGGTGTCGATTGGTGATTACACCGATTTTTATTCCAGCATCGAACATGCCACTAATGTCGGGTCCATGTTCAGAGACCCGGCAAATGCATTGTTGCCCAATTGGCGTCATTTACCGGTGGGTTATCATGGAAGATCCTCTTCGATAACGGTGAGTGGTGCAGAAGTAAGACGTCCTAAAGGGCAAACAAAACCTAAAGATGTAGACCAACCCGTATTTGGACCCACGAAGAGGTTGGACTTTGAATTAGAGATGGGCTTCATCATTGGAAAAGAAACGCAGATAGGAGAATCCATTCCAACTTCGCAAGCTGAAGATTATATTTTTGGATTAGTTCTATTTAATGATTGGTCCGCACGAGATATTCAACAATGGGAATATGTTCCACTGGGTCCATTCCTGGCTAAAAATTTTGCCTCTTCCATGTCGCCCTGGATTGTAACGATTGAAGCTTTGCATCCATTTCGATGTGAAGGTCCTATGCAGGTTCCCCCAGTGCTCCCCTATCTCGAATGTCATGGATTGAGAAATTTTGACATTCAACTCGAAGTTTCCATCACGCCTGAGGATAATATGGAAACTGTGGTCTCGCATTCTAATTTCAAACACATGTATTGGAACATGTGCCAGCAATTAGCGCATCACACCAGCAATGGCTGCAATGTGCGTATAGGCGACCTGATGGCATCCGGAACGATCAGCGGACCTAATGCTGGTAGCTATGGATCTATGCTGGAGCTTTCCTGGGGCGGTGCGAATCCTGTACTGCTTGATAATGGATTAAATAGATCTTTTATTGAAGATGGCGATACAGTGACCCTTCGTGGATGGGCTGAAAAAGAAGGATTACGGGTAGGCTTTGGATCGGTTGTCAACCAGGTTTTGCCTGCCGTTTAAGAAATAAAATTCATCACAATTTTTATTCAATTCATCGCCCTCAGACTGAAAAAGTCCTTACAAAGGGTTTCTTGAATTTTAGCGAGGAAGAAGCTAATCTCCCCATCTTTAAAAATGAATATATCCGAAATTGAGTGCTTATTTTACTGATAGTCAATTAATTGAATTTTGTCTTTGGAAAAAAAAATATCGCCCCTTTTTATGTAAAAATTAATAAAATGGTGTGCCACACCTAGGTGTGGCACACTATTATTGGGTTTTGTTCTGGATTTTGTATGTAAAAATTGATATTCGATCCCAATCCTTATACTATTGATATTCAAATACATAAACACAATATTTTGAAATTAATAAGTCCAATTCATGTAAAAACAGAACCCACAGCTTTTTTAAACGCCTGGAAAGAATGGTTGGAAATATCCTTGCTTTCTACCCAATAAAAGCACCATGACATCTTTGAAGCATTTTAAAGGATGGGCGTTGAGCAAATACTGCAACCTTCTTGTCACGCTATTATCCCCTTATATTTGCCTTACCAAACAAGCATTTACGATCATGTCGGTACTCACACAAAAAGAACCAGCGCTTAAAGCCTCAGTTGAAGATTTTCTGCCCATTAATGGAACAGATTACGTGGAATTGTATGTCAGCAATTCAAAACAGGCGGCTCATTTTTATAAAACCGCTTTCGGTTTTCAATCCTTTGCTTACAAAGGCCTTGAGACCGGTGAAAAAGATATCGAATCATATGTCCTCATGCAGGATAAAATCAGGCTGGTGCTGACATCACCACTCCATAGTAATTCAGCCATTGGAAAACATATTGATAAACATGGGGATGGTGTCAAGGTGATTGCCTTGTGGGTAGATGATGCTAAAGATGCGTGGGAACAAACGACCAAAAGAGGAGCGATCTCCTACATGGAACCTACCGTTGAAGAAGATGCACATGGAAGAGTCGTGCGATCCGGTATTCACACCTATGGAGAAGTTGTACACATTTTTGTAGAACGGAAAGATTATAAGGGTACATTTCTTCCTGGTTACCAGCCCTGGCAAAATCGTTATCAGCCAACCTCAGTAGGTTTGAAATATGTCGATCACATGGTGGGTAATGTCGCTCTCGGTCGAATGAATGTTTGGGTGCAGTTTTATGAAGAAGTGATGGGCTTCCGCAATATCCTCACCTTTGACGATAAAGATATTTCTACTGAATACACTGCTTTGATGAGTAAAGTGATGAGTAGCGGAAACGGTTTCATCAAATTTCCAATCAATGAACCTGCTGCCGGAAAGAAAAAATCACAGGTTGAAGAATATCTCGATTTCTATGAAGATGAAGGAGTGCAACATTTGGCAGTCGCTACGGATAACATCATTGATACTGTGACCAAGCTTCGCGATCGTGGAGTGGAGTTTCTCAATATTCCGGCAACTTATTATGAACACATCCTGGAGCGTGTCGGAACGATTGATGAAGACCTGGCGCCGTTAAAAGAATTGGGCATCCTCATCGATCGTGATGAAGAAGGGTACCTGTTACAGATCTTCACTCGTCCAGTCCAATCGCGCCCTACGATGTTTTTTGAAATCATTCAACGCAAGGGGGCCCGCTCTTTTGGAAAAGGAAATTTCAAAGCTTTGTTTGAAGCGATTGAAAGAGAGCAGGAAGTGAGGGGTACCTTGTAAAAAGGGGCAGAAAAGGCAGAAAAGGCAGAAAGGCGGAAGGGAAAATATTCTATACTACCCTCGAACCGTTAGAAATATTTAGCATAAACAAGATAGATTGAATCAACCACTAGTAACTCCTTTGCCCGAGACTGATCCGTCTATTGAGGAATTAGTCAAGTTTTACAATGAGACTTTAGGATTTTGTCCGAATAGCATCAAGACGATGCAGCGGAGGCCGCATATCGCCCAAGCATTCATACAAATGAATAAAGCGGTGATGGAAAACCAGGGCAGCGTGACGAGTGCGCTGAAGAGATTGATTGCTTATGTGTCCAGTTATACTACGGGATGTCAATACTGCCAGGCACATGCTATTCGTGCTGCAGAGCGCTATGGGGCCAGTGAAGATCAGCTTGATCATATTTGGGAATTCGCTTCGCATCCTGCTTTCACACCGGCAGAAAGAGCAGCATTAGATTTTGCAGTGGCTGCTTCTTCAGTTCCGAATGCAGTTGATGAAAATATTGCAAATCAACTTCGACAACATTGGGATGAAGGAGAGATTGTGGAGATTGCAGGTGTGACGGCTCTCTTTGGGTATCTCAATCGATGGAACGATTCAATGGGAACTACGTTAGAAAATGGGGCTAAGGAATCGGGGGAAAAGTATTTAAAGGAACATGGGTGGAATGGTGGGAAACATATTCGATAGAAATTAAATTGTAGGGGCGGATGCAATACGCCCCTACAATTTAATTTCTATCGTCTTATATCGCTTCTGTATAATCCAGATCTGCTGAAAAAGTCTCCTTCATTTTCCAAAGTGCAAAAAAAGCAATGGCATACAACAAGACTGCCATCACCATGCTGGCATAAATGATATTCCCTGAAAAAGTTTTGTCCCGGAAAAATTGGTACCCAATAATGATGACGGGCAATGAGCCTCTGACAAAATTGGGCACAGTGGTTGTCACCGTAGCGCGGATGTTGGTTCCGAATTGTTCGGCAGCAATGGTCACAAAGATGACCCAATACCCATTGGAAAATCCGAGGAGCAAACACAACACATAAAACATGGTGCTGCTAACTCCGTCTGCATGTAGATAGATCATAATCATCAGCAAGCTGAGTCCTAAAAAGATAGCCATCACTTTCTTCCTGCTTTTTAGCCACTGACTTAATAATCCTGTAGTCATATCACCAAAGACCAGGCCGGTGTATGCCCATGCAATCGCCTTGCCGGCAGCTATGGTTTCTGCACCCTGCACATTCAAATATTTAGCGAATTCCGGGGAGAACGTGATCAATACACCGATGACAAACCACGTAGAAATGCCAATGAAGATGCACCGGATATATTTGCTGAATCGTTTGCCGTCAGTGAATAAGGAAGCAAATTTTCCCTTAGCCGATTGCTTCACTTCCATGGCTTTAAACATAATTGACTCTCTCACACTCAGCCGTAAAAACAACAGCAACAATCCAAGCACACCTCCTGCAAAGTAGCAGATCCGCCAATCCTGTAAAGTATTGTACACAAGGTTAGCGACCACGGCACCAATCAATCCTACTGAAGCAACGACCATGGTGCCATACCCTCTTTTATTTTTTGGAAGCGACTCCGTCACCAAAGTGATGCCTGCTCCCAATTCGCCCGCAAGTCCTATGCCGGCAATAAATCGCCACAAAGCATACGCTTCAACAGAATGCACCATACCATTGGCAATGTTGGCAACAGAGTATGTGATGATGGACCCAAAGAGCACATTCAATCTTCCTTTCTTATCGCCCAGAATGCCCCATAAAATTCCGCCCAACAACATGCCATACATCTGCATGCTGATGAGAAATTCACCTGCATCACGATTAGCTTCACCAATGATGCCGAGATCTGTGAGGCTGCCCTTTCGAACGATACCAAAAAGCAAGAGATCATAGATGTCAACAAAATATCCCAGTGCTGCCACTATGACTGCGGGAGTGACCAGGCTTTTGAATAATGATTTATCGGATTCCATCAAGGGTTTGACTTTCGGTGGTTGAGTGCCTAAGGTAAAAAGACCTGATCACTCCAAACATGACCCTGTGGAAAATAAAAAGGCCTGGCGAATCTCTCCATCCACCAGGCCTTCATATATTCAATATGAAAAAACTATTTTATTATTTCACTTTACCGAGATCGGAAACCATAGTATGGGAACTCCCTCCAAAACGATAAGAATATCCAACATTGATTGAATAATCTGCGAAAGCTGCATCTCCCTGTACATGCACATAATCAGCAGGATCCGCGACAACACTGTTTTGCAAATCCTGGCTGGCAATATCAGCAGCACTTTGAATACGGTTCCTTATGAAATTGAAAGGCACGAATAATGAAAAACTATGTTTGCCGGCGTGGAAAGCAACGCCCGGTTCTACTGCGACTACATAGCCTGGACGACGATAAGCTTCCTGGCCTCCGATAGCATCATAAGCTGGTATGCCTTCCCAACGCAAGCCCAGTGAAGCACTCAAATTGCCGAAACTGGACATCAAACCACCACGAATAAAATACTGATCAGGGCTTGCATAAATATTGTAGCCATAAAGCGTATCGAGTATTGTATTATCAACAGGACTTTTTACTACAGTAGGAGATGATTTGTAAGTTCCATTGGATTCTCTTGGATTAAACATATAATAGCCATTGGCGTATCCATATACTTTTCCAAATAATTTCTGGAAAGCCTGCATTTCAACAGAAACACCCCATCCACCATCTCCAGGTTGAATCGCCTGATCCATGATGACAAAATCTTTCTTCTTGCCGTCAGATTGTGGTACCTGGTTATCGGTAGCAGCAAAATTTCCGGTTGGGATTTTGATCCCTACACCCAACATCAAATTGGCATCACTGGTGGTAGCAGGATCGAATACCCAATAATTCAATCCAAGGCGCATGTCTCCGATTCCTTGTGCATATACACTATATCTGAAAGTGTCAATCTCTGGAGAAGTTTGACGCAATACTTGTGAACGCTCATTATGCACATATGGAATGGTACCGTTCAATTGTAAACGATTAGACAAGCCATAAGAGAAATTAACATCCAATGCGTGGGAATAAATGTTCACCGCATTACCGCGATCATTTCCAAATTCATCATGACCTCCGCCAGTAGTCTGGCGATCAGGTTGTTCTTCAGTGCCGACAAAATGGCGAAAGGAATGAAAATAACGGTAGTTCGTACCGACCTGGAAATCACCTTTGCCAAGGTTGTAGGCATTGCAGGAAAGCATTCCGGTACCGCCCATTTGGCGAACGGCTACACAGCCCTGGGCATCAGCACGATAAAGATTAAAAAGGCAGCAAATGGCTACCCCGAGGAGGAGTTTAATGTTCATGAGTTAAGGGATTATGTAAATGGTGTGTATAGAAAGTCTGGTTAATAGTTTACTGTCCCGAAAGCAAGCTTTTCAGTAATAAAAAGCTTTTTATGAGGCAGGCAAAAGTAGTACCAAACTCTCCCCAGGCTTAGTAATCCCGATTAGAAGTTCCTTAGATTTTATTTTCCGATTAGAAGGAGCTTAGAATTTCAGCAACAATATTAGTCACCATCTACAAAAGAGGAAATTCGCCATCTATGTGATGAGTCTTTAAACAGGAAAAGCCTGGGTCCTGTAAGAGAATAGACAAACTTCCAATTTACCCAGCCTTTCAATTTATTATCATAGGTTTTAATAAGATACCATTCAGGATCACCATCGGCGTTCTTTGCAGCTCCCATATCATTACTATCGTCAACTTCCTGAAAGGAAATAACATCATAAGAAAGATGCGATTTCACTTTTGCCTTGGCATCTGGTTTCTCCCGCAGGTTTACATTTTCCCCAACAATAAAACCGAGGACATAAGTATCATCGTCGGTTTCAGGTTTATAATTATAGACATAAGGAAATACTACCTGGTAGCGATGCGTGCTATCTTCCGGATCATTGGTATACGCACCACCGATCTCCAGTGCACGGGACAGGTAGGACCAAAACTTAGTAGAATCACTCTTGAGCTCCCAGTTATCAATAAAAGATTTGATGGTGTTTTCCCCATCAAAGGAAGAGACCACTGCTTTATCGAGCTGTGACTGGATAAATTTAACATCCTTTTTCGCTGCAGCTGCTTTGAGTAGGTTGACATACTTCACTAAAGAGGAATCTTTGCCAAGATCATCGATCGGTGGAAACTTTTTATTCTGACCATAGGCTGCCAGCGTAAAAAAAAGAAGCAGGAGAAAGAGACTTTGTTTCATAATCAGGTGGCTTAATAAAAGGTGTGAGTTGATGAGCCTGTAAAACTAATAGGTTTTTGTTAGCTCCGTAGGAGCGAAATATCAGAAGGAGGCAATGTCCGTTTCCATTGTCTGTATCCCCAAACGGATACGATCGTGTAAATCAAAAACAGTAAGGCAAACAAAAGACCTTCACTCTTCAAATACAAAACCACGTATACGATATCAATGACTATCCAGTAAATCCAGTTGTGCAGATCTTTACGCACGAGGAGGAAAGTTGCGAAAACAGAAAGCAAAGTCAATGCCGTGTCCAGGTAGCCATACCGGGCACTGGCATAATGAATCAACAGCCATGAAGCCGGAAAACTGATCAACAGACAAACGATGATCGGAATGATGTGAAATTTCAATGGAGAAATGGTGACCGGTTTTGGCCGATGATCTAGTCGTCCGTACAACCACTGATACAATCCGTAAAATCCAATGATGATGTAAAACACCTGCAGGATACCATCTGCCATCAATTTATAATCCGTGAAACTCTTCCAGGCGATACAAGCCGAACTGATAATGCCAAATACCCAGCAAATTGATTGTTGGCGTGAAGCAAATATGACGTAGAGAATTCCAGTGATCAGACCCGCCCACTCTATTCCATCCTGCGCAGCAATTTGTGAAGCCAGGATTGAAAGGTCCATAATGGAGCAGATTAATTAGTGCGAATTCGTGTAATTAGTGGCAGAATAAAAAAATTTAGCCACGAATTACACGAATTTACACGAATTGAATTTTACCAGAAATTATTTGACGAGGGTAAACTTGTATTGCAATTTGTAGAGAATAGGATTGCGGGTCTTAGGATCGCTTTGTTTGAGGACGATATCAATGTCGGTCGTCTCGCCTACTTCTTTATCAGAGCTGTCAAACACCGCTTTGATAGCACCCTTCTCTCCCGGTTTGAACACCTTGCCCTGCGGCCAATCCAGCGTTGTGCATTCGCAAGAACTTACCATTTCAATTTCGAGTGGTTGATTACCTGTATTCATGAAATTGAATGTCATTTCTTTCTTATCCCCTTTCTTCACTATTCCTAGCTCGACTAATTTTTTGTCAAACCGCATTTCGAACTTAGGTTCATCCGTAGGTACTGTTCCCTTGGTTGGCGTCTTCACGTCAGCTGATTGTTGACCTTTCTTTTTCTGATCACCAAGATCGGATTTCTGCACTTCTATAGTGGTTGGACCCGCTATGATCTTAAACTCAGTGCGACGATTTACGCGATGTTCTTCATCGGTACAATCCACACCATTGATACAGTCATTAAGAATCTGCGTTTCACCATACCCTACTGCTTCGATGCGCTTTTCATTGACACCATGGGCTACCATCCAGTTCTTAGCGGATTGAGCACGACGCTGGGAAAGTCGCATGTTATATTCATCATTGCCCTGGGCGTCGGTATGGGATGACAACTCGATCACCATGTCCGGATATTGCTTCATCAGGCCCACGAGGAAAGAAAGATCCTTCTCTGCATCGGGCAGGATTTTATCATCATCAAAATCGTAATAGATATTGTTGAGTCGAATCGGTTCATTGATGGTGACGGTTTCCGTACCTGATTTATCATCCGGTTTCTTCGCCAACTTAATCGTGCGTCTAACTGTAAAATCATCTATGATGCCCACTGTATTAAATTCAAATTCCGCTGGCGTGTACCCTTCGTGTTCCACTAAAGCTTTGTAGGCTTTATCCTGGTCAAGGGCAAATTGAAAGTCATTGATCTTATCCTGTGTCTGTTGTTCTGATTTTCCGGTTTTGCCGTTACTCACTTCAAACAAAGTCACTTTCGAACCCAATAATGGCACATTGCCATCGTATACACTGGCCAGTAAATCGATGATGATATCACGGATATGGAATTGATAGATGTCGTCGCAGCATGTTTTCCCTTTCAGTGAATGCGATTCTTCATCAGGACGATTGGATACCAGGAAGCCAAGCTTACCTTCTTCATTTACGGTGAAAGAGAAATCGTCGTAGGAAGAATTATATCCCTTCCCTAAATTTTCCACTTTCCCCCAGTCTTTTCCATCCCAGTCGGAACGGAAAATATCAAAGCAGCCCATGCCCGGATGACCATTGGAAGAAAAGTAAAGTTTGTTTTTGAGATAGAATGGTGTGATTTCGTCACCCGGTGAATTCACAGTACTACCGAGATTGACAGGAATTTCATAGGTATCATCTGATATTCTGCTCGAATAATAAATATCATAACCACCGAATCCGCCAGGCATATTGGAGGAAAAGAAAAGAACTTCTTTACCGTACAATTCACCGGGCATTGGTTCTTTTGCAATCCAATTTCCATTGATGCCTTTGAGCTCAATAGCAGCACCCCAATTTTGAGCCTTTCCTTCACTCATGTAGATTTTACTTTCGCTCAATTCATTTCCTGTCAAAGCAGCTCTGGTAAAAAACATACGGCCACCATCAGTAGTGATACTTGGATTACCGGTGTGATAACCTGGAGCATTGATTTTATCCGGCAATAATTTTGCGGGATCCCAATCACCGTCTTTTCCTTTATCGGAAGTATATATTTTTAAATAATAATCTCCTTCTTTTCCATTCAGCGTAATAATTTCTTTCGTTCGCATCGAAGCGAAATACAACTTACCATCAGAAGCCAGAAATGGAGAGGCATCGGTGTAGGAATAGTTGACACCATGACCTGCATTTTTAACGACGAGGTCCATGGGTGGTTTGGATTGAACAGCAAGTTGAATACCGGCTACTTCATTATCGGCAAGTGCCAGAAGACTGTCGGGAACATTGAGTCCGGCGAAATGATTGAAGGCATCTACTGCTTCATCATATTTGCCATTGATTTTCAGAACCTGTGCATATTCAAAAACGGCAAGTGGATATTTTTCGCCCTGATCTTTCTCCACTATTTTCTCCAGCCATTTTTCTGCGCGGATAAAGTCGCGGATCTTGATCTGGAGTTCTGCAATTTTCATTGCGACATCCGGATTACGTTCTTCTTTGTATGCATTTTCATACCACTCCAGGGCGGTGTAGTAATCTGGTATTTCCAGGCTTGCTTCGGCCGTCTCAATCATCATTTTCACCGGCACTTCTTTGAGTGGCTGAGCCCCTAAGGTGATGCTCACTGTCAAACCAATGAGCAGAGCAAGAATTTTATACAACTTCATAATTAAAATCTTGGGCAAAAGATAACTGGGTCCGGTTTAGGTCTTTTATAAATCTTGCCGATGTATTGTGCGGCAAGTTCGAATCCGCCTACTGTCCCGCTGGCAGCTGACAGGCTGGAAATATTGATATCGTAACCCAGCATGACTTTGATGTCTTTGATGTAAGACCCTACCATCACCTGGATTGCATCGCCAATTCCCTGCCCGCTTCTGTAACCAAGACCGCCAATCAGGATTGTGTTTTTGGCTTCATTAAAAAGATAGTCAATCATACCCTGAGCTACTAACGTAGCCTGAGAACCCTTGAGTACCTTTTGATAGGTAATGTTTGGTGAAAAGCGAACCTTGTCGGTCATGACCGTGGACATACCCGCCTGGAAATACAAACGAGGATGCAGTTTATAATCGCCTGCTGTTTTTAAGAGGGACCAATTAGCGTTACCAATTTTTCCCATGGCAAATCCAAATGAAAACTCATCGGTCTTATTGTACTTTGAAATCAGCGATAAACCACCGACCTGATCGGTATAGGCTTTCCCTTTGGCGTCATCTACAATGTTATTCAGGTCAACTGAAGACATTGGAATACCTGATTCGAGTTCATCGCCAAACGTCAACTTGGAAACATTTGAAATTTTCCTTCCGACGCTACCAGTCTGATACCCGAGTGTCAACATGGTGCTTCCTTTTTTATTCATAGCAAAGTGGTAAGCAGCACTGATTTTGGTGGAGCCCTGCTTCAATCCTGCGGTACCAGATTTATCTGAATAAATAAACAAGCCCACTCCGACCCAGTCCTTTTCCCGGAAACCCTTGATTACCGGGACATCAACTGAAATTGTAGGAGTCGTAAAAGCAGCAGATCCGGCTACTGACCTGTACTGATCCCGATATAGGGCCGAAACCCGATAGGAACCATAAAAGCCACCTGTATTAGCCGGATTGAAGGCAAGTGGAGTCATCCCATGCAGGGTAAAATGAAGATCCTGCCCGGATAAGTGGGCCGAACTCAGCAAAAACAGCAAGGAGATGGTGGAGGGTATAAAAAGTCGAAATCGCATCATAAGTATAAAAGCGTTTTCCCAACCGGTTTTATGATCTAAATTGCCTGCAAAATATCAATTATTGACGTTACCAAGGCCGGATGTCGCCTAAACCTGAAATAATGTATATAAATGTCAGATGGCAGCTACGCATTCCGGTCATTATCCTGATCCTGTCGTCCTTTTCGGCTTTTGGTCAAAAGGACTCCCTCTCTTTTTGGGAATACCCTGATCACTTCCATAATGGACGCTTCTGGACGGCTGCCGGAGTCGGTGTCGTGACTTATACAGGAGCTCTGCTGGCGCTCAACAACATTTGGTATGACCAGTATCCACGCACTTCCTTCCATTTCTTCAATGATGCCAAAGAATGGCAGCAGATGGATAAAGCCGGTCACATGTTTACAGCATACTTCGAATCGGACTGGTTATATCATGTGGCCCGGTGGACAGGCATGAAAAAAGGACCTTCTATTTGGACAGGTGCATTAGTTGCTGTTGGTCTTCAGACTACCATTGAGACCCTGGATGGATTTTCATCAGAATGGGGATTCTCGATGTATGATTTTACTGCCAATCTGGTAGGTGCCGGAATGTGGGCAGCGGAGCAAGCGATATGGGATGACCAGCGTATCAAGATGAAAATGTCCACCACCTTTATCACTTATCCTGAAGATGTAGTATTAGGGACACCGGGAGGAAGTACAACTATAAAGGAGCGAACTGATGATCTTTTTGGCACCAATCTTTTTCAAACATTTCTTAAAGACTACAATGCACAAACCATCTGGATGTCTTTCAATCTTCACTCCTTTATGAAACCCGAAAGCCGATTTCCAAAATGGTTGAATGTTGCAGTCGGCTATGGCGCAGAAAATATGTATGGTGGCTTTGAAAATGAATGGATGGTTGATGAAAACACATTCACACTCGATCCTGCTGTTTATCCTCGTTACAGACAATGGTATCTTTCACCAGATATAGATCTGAGCCGGCTTCGCATCAAGAGTAAATTTTTAAAAACCATTGTCTGCATGGCTAATATTTTCAAATTCCCCGCACCGGCATTGGTCATCAATGGAAAAGGTGGTATCCAATGGGATTGGATACATTATTAAATCAAAAAAAATCAGATACCTCTCTGATTTTTTCTATTTCACAAAGAGTTGAAAAAGATAATAGAAAAGCAGGGATCCGACGAAAGTAACAGGTAAGGTCAACAACCACGCAGTAGCAATAGTAGCGATGGTATTGCGCTGAAGATTCTTCAAGCCTCCCATGCCGACCATACTTCCAGCTACACCAGAAGAAAGAACATGTGTTGTGCTGACAGGTAGTCCCATGCCACTACTCAATCCAATCGTAGCAGCAGCTGCCAATTCAGCTGCAGCTCCTTGTGCATAGGTCAGATGCGTCTTGCCGATTTTCTCACCGATGGTGATGACGATCCGTTTCCAGCCAATCATTGTGCCGAAACCTAGAGAAAGAGAAATAAGCAGGATGGCTTCAACCGGTGCGAAGTCAGTTCCATCCTTGAGTGTGCTCAGGCCGCTGACAAATTGCTTGCGTTTTTTATTATCCGGAATAAAGTCCTGATCGTCCAGCATCGCTTTTGCACTCTTGGTAAAGATCTTAATGTCTTTTCTGACTTGCAGTTTCTGATCCTTGTCTTTTGGGTTCAAGGCATCCAGCTCAATAACCAGGTTGTCCAACACAGACAGTGGCTTAGCATACATATTTTGTTCATGTGTTGTAGCATAGTCAGCTGATGCTTCTTTCATTTGATGCACCGCGGATTTCAACTTATTGATATCTGAATTGGGATTCAATGCATAATATCCGGGCATCATGGCTAATAACACGATGAGCATGATCCCGATTCCCTTCTGGCCATCATTGTTGCCATGGAAAAAACTGACCAATGTACAGGTGATGATGAGTATACTTCTGATCCACCATGGCGGTGGCTGATTATTATTTTGAGAAGGATCTTTAAAAATTTCCTTATTGCGAATGACATATCTAAAAATCCAAAGGATCAGGATGACTGCTGTAAAACCAAATGCTGGTGATAACAACAATGACAATCCAATATCTTTTGCTTTCCCCCAATTGATTCCATTGCCGCCGTGTGTCCAGAAGAATCCCATGCCTACGCCAAGCAGTGATCCGATCAGGGTATGCGAACTTGAACAGGGAATGCCGAGATACCAGGTTGCTAAATTCCAAATGATAGCAGACAACAATACTGCAAAGACAATCGAGATATTCTCCCACTGCGACATAGCCATCATATCACTGATGGGCAAGAGATTGATAAGACTAACGGCAACAGCAACTCCCCCGAGCCAAACTCCAAGGAAATTCCAGGCTCCTGACCAAATCACTGCTTGAAATGGTTTCAATGAACGGGTGTAAATAACCGTAGCAACAGCATTGGCGGTGTCGTGAAAACCATTGACGAATTCAAAACAGCATACGCCTAAAACCGCAAGGATAAAAAAAATCAGGTGCGAGGTCGTTAGTTCTGCGAAAGCATTTTGCAGCATGGGATGGGAGGTCGGTTGGTCTTATCCCTAACAAGATAAAGGAGATGTGTGGGAAAAGAACAGGATGATTGCATTTATTTTTTTTCTAATGCGTCGCAAAGGTAGACTTACGGAGTAACCAATTCGGCAATGCAAATTCAAGTTATTGTTAATTCGTCGGAATTAGAATTCCTATATTGTTTACACACATTTTACAAAGCCCTCAGGTAAAGGAGGTATTGTTGGGATCTGAGTATTCCTCCTCCCCTTCCCACTTCGCGATGACTGCTGAAGCCAGGCAATTGCCGATGAGGTTGATCGTGGTCCTGGCCATATCCATTAACTCATCAATCCCCAGGATCAGGAAAATAGGTTCAATTGGCAAGCCAAAGGCAGCGGCGGTTCCCATGAGTATGACCAACGAAGCTCGAGGCACTCCGGCAATACCTTTTGTAGTCAGCATCAAGGTCAGCACGATAAGAATTTGTTGCGAAACTGAAAGATGAATGTTGGCAGCCTGTGCTACAAAAATGGTAGCGAGGGAAAGATATAAGGTGGAACCGGTCAGGTTAAAACTATAGCCTGCAGGAAGAACAAAGGCAACGATCTTTCTTGGAACACCGAAAGCTTCCATATTCTCTAATGCAATTGGAAGAGCAGCTTCTGAACTTGTTGTGGAAAAAGCTATTGTGGCGGGCTCCATGACTGCGTTTAAAAATCGTCTTATCGGCAACTTTATAATCAAGGCCACCGGCCACATAACAATCAACATGAATGCGATCAATGCAATGTATAAAGTGGCCAGCAGTTTAAAGAGGTTAGCCAACACTCCAAATCCCATGTGTCCAACTGTATAAGCAATGGCTGCACCAACAGCGAAGGGAGCAAACATCATCACCACGTTAGTGAACTTGAACATCACTTCTGTGAGGCTTTCACAAAAATTGAGCATGTTCTTCTTGTGTGGTTCTTTTACTAACGCGAGACCAATGGCAAAGAGAATGCTGAAGACTACGATTTGCAAGACCTGTCCCTCAGAAATGGACTTGGCAATATTCTCCGGAAAAATATGAAGGATCGTTTCTGACCAACCTGAAGGCGGTGGCACACCTAACTTATCAGCTTCGGTATGAGGGGGCAATGTTATTCCAACCCCTGCTTTACTGATATTGATTGCAATCAATCCGATGAATAATGCTATTGTCGTGACGATTTCAAAATACAGAATGGATTTCCAGCCCATTCGACCAACTTGTTTCAGGCTTGCATGACCTGCGATACCAACGACGAGAGTACCAAAAATCAAAGGGGCAATGATAGTCTTGATGAGCCGTAAAAAGATCTGGCTGACGACTTTCAATTCAACTGCGATCGATGGAAAGTCATGACCGAATTCAGCGCCGATGAGCATGCTGAAGAGGATCCACGTAGTGAGATTATTTTTTTTGTAGACCAGGTAAGCGATTCCGATAATGGCTATCCAGCGTACAACAGCAATCAATATGGGGTCGAGGAAAATGAACTCAAGTGCATGAAGGGAAGTCAATAATGCCGCGATAACGACCAGCGCAATGATGAGCAGATTTATTTTTTTAATAGTTGCCATGGGGACAAATTACATTGTTTTGACGAAGTGAGAAGCTCTGTTTGGATGATTAAGAGTAAGGGTCTTTGTTAAAGGATTGATAGATTTCGATGGAATCCTATACCATACTCTCTTATGTCAGATTTCGTCGAAATCCTACATCGTTACGTTCATGTCTGATTTCGTCGAAATCCTACACCGTTTCACTCCATGTCAGATTTCGTCGAAATCCTACATATCATCTCAGCCCCTATGGATTAGTCTTATTCGGATTCGCAAAAAATACCACTCCTAATAACGGTCCCGGAAGCAAAAACCAAAACAACCATGTGGTCCCTACCATTTTGATTACCATACCTAAAGTGATAATACTGATGACAGTAATACTGAATCCAATGCATGTGACCAATGTCAATGCTGAACCACGATCCTCACCGGGAGCATACCTGGCGATCAATGAAGAAAACTGGGGAGAATCCATCACCACCAGCATTCCCCAAACCAATAAAAAAGGAAACAGCCAAATCGAATAACTATGCAAAATAAAAGGTGATACCAGGCAGCAAATTCCAGATCCTATTAATGCATACAATGCCACTTTATAATTCCCAAAGCGCTTCGCCATATATCCGCCAACAATGCAACCTATCCCGCCTATCCCGATCACATAGAAAACCATTTGGTTTGCCTTTTCCATGCTCAGGCCCATTTGAAATTTGATGACAAATGGAATGAAAGCCCAAAAAGCATACAATTCCCACATGTGCCCGAAATAACCAAACGCGGTTTCTCTAAATCTTCGTTGCTTGAAAATATCCAGTATGACTTCTGGATGGAATCCAGCTCCGGGTTTTCGAAATGGACCATCCGGGATAAAAAGTAAAATCAATAAGCCGCCTGCAAGCGATAATCCTGAACTGATCCATACCACCTGACTCCATTGAAGTTGAAATGATTGTCCTGCCAATAAATATGGAAATGCTGTTCCAACAACGAGGGCTCCTACCAAATAACCCAATGCTTTACCAATTTCCTTTTCAAAATAATCAGCCGCTATTTTCATTCCCACAGGATAAATTCCAGCCAGGAAAAAACCAGTTAGCAATCGAATGGAATAAAACCAGAACGGAGAAGCAACATGAACTAGGAACAATAGATTACAGGCTGAGGCAATCAACGCACTGGTGAAAAATACTTTTGAAGGAGAATAAATATCGGCAAGACTGAACATCGCAAAAAAAAGAGTGCCCAAGATAAACCCGACTTGCACCATCGTCGTAACGCCTTGAATGGAAATACTCATTGGAAAAACAGCAAGCGGTCCGGATAAAAGGGCATTAGGGAGAAACCACAGGGACACACATGCCAATTGAGAAAAAGTGAGGACGAACAAAACGAGATTCCTATTCATATTTCTCTAACATACAACGCAGATTTGTTTTCTGCATGTAAAATGATTCGGTCCCTGAGCTTGCCGAAGGGAATTTATGCTTCATCCTGGTTTCCCGCATTCTTCCTCGCGCTTCAGGCGCGAGGAAGAATGCGGGAAACATAAATCTTTTTTCTTCCCTTCGGCAAGCTCAGGAACCAACATTCGCCAGCATTAATAAAAAAACGTCTTTCCGGCAGGCTCAGAGACCAACATTCACCAGCATTAATAAAAAACAGCTTCCCGGCAAGCTTAGGGACCAATCATCCCCGGCATTAATTAGAAACGTCTTTCCGAAAAACCATTCCGGAAAGACGCTCTGAATCAATTCTAATTTTGATAAATTATCTTATGGAGTCGGATTTCGAAGCTTGCTATGATTCTTACTGTAGGCGAAATAAATAATTAAACCAATCACTAACCAAACTCCCAGTCGCAACCAATTCGTCCAGCCTAAACCAACAATCATGGCGCCGCAAACAATGATACCCAGTATGGGAACGAATGGAACCCATGGTGTTGTAAATTCTCTGTGCATATCAGGATCAGTCTTCCTGAGAATAATGACAGCGCCACACACCAGCATGAAAGCGAACAGTGTACCAATGCTAGTCATATCGCCAACAATATCTCCCGGAATAAAGGCAGCAAACGCACCTACGACGATCAGGAAAATTAAGTTCGATTTATAAGGTGTTTTAAATTTTGAATGTACTTCACTGAATACCTTCGGAACTAATCCATCACGACTCATGGAATAGAACACACGACTTTGTCCCAGCAACATCACTAATATCACCGAGGAAAATCCTGCCAGGATAGCAACGGTAACCAATTTTCCAAGCCATGAAAATCCGGGCATAAAGGTTTCAATTGCTTGTGCAACTGATGCCTCACGGCCTGTTGTTCTGAAAAATTCTACCGGGGCCAGACCGGTTAATACGTAGGCAAACAAAATATAGAGCACCGTACATATCGCAAGTGAACCTAAAATTCCAATCGGCATAGATTTTTTAGGACTGATAGTTTCCTGCGCTGCTGTACTGACTGCATCGAATCCAATAAAAGCAAAGAACACAACACCAGCCGCACCCAAAATCCCCATGATACCGCCAAAGTGATGTGATATGCCTTGGTGATCCGTGTAAGTGGAAGGCTCAGGTATGAACGGGACATGATTGGCATGTGAGATAAATCCCCATCCAAAAACAATGATCAACACCACAATGGCCACTTTTGCAATTACAATCAATCCATTGACAAAAGCAGATTCGCGTGTTCCCTTGATTAAGAGTAAACTCAATAACGCAATAATGCCGAATGCCGGAATGTTCATGACACCATGTACACCTTGCAACGAATGTTCAAATGGCGAGTGACACCATTCATAGGGAATCGGACTGAGATGCAGGACGTTAACCAATAAATTATTTAAATATTCACTCCAGGCTATACCTACTGTTGCAGCGCCAACCGCATATTCCAAAACAAGATCCCATCCAATGATCCAGGCCATAAATTCGCCCATGGTTGCATACGTGTACGTGTATGCGCTTCCGGAAATGGGTATGGAAGATGAAAGTTCGGCGTAACATAATCCTGCTAATGCACAACCTATGGCGGCCACAACAAATCCTAAGGTCACTGATGGCCCGGCATTCTGTGCTGCTGCCGCTGCTGTCCTGACAAATAATCCCGCACCTATGATAGCCCCAATGCCCAAGGCAATAAGGTGTGAAGAAGTAAGCGTTCGTTTTAAATGCCCATGACCTTCCAATTGAGAATCAGCCATCAGGGTATGCATAGGTTTTTTAACGTGTAGACCCATTCGTTTTGTTTTTTATTTTTTTTGAAGTCCGTAAAGTAATGAATATGAATCAGAAGAAAAGCGCATTTGAAAAAAGGACCTTGCCATTGTTCCAAAAGGATCGGAACAACGGGTTGTCGACCAGGTAAATAACCGATCCGCCGCCATGCGATTCAACACCAGCAATAAGGCTCTTACTGGTTTTCTCTAAGGCCTTGGCACCAGCGAATCCATAATATTTGGGATGATCGCCGAGATACAATGCGTTCTGTTCGTCTTTCAACCAGGCATAGCTGGACAAGCTGGTCTTCAATGTCCAATATGTTTGTCCGAGACCAAAACTCAATGGATTTGATTTATCCATTTGCGTTTTAAATACAGCACCCTGTATATCTTCTGTGATGTAAGCTCTTGCTCCTGAGGAATATGATTTAGGGGCCTGGATAGGTTCTTCTGTTTTCAAAGAATCTGCTTTCTCGTCATTATTCGATTTTATGGAGAAACCATTTTTCCCGGATACACTATTGATTGCAGATCCGATCACAATCAATCGGCCTCCATTACTGACCCATTCATTGATATGCTGAAGCGTTTCATCCTTGAAATTATAATAGCCTTCGTCTAATACCAGTTCATTGTAGCGGTTCAATTCGATATTGTCCAATGCACTAACATTGATGATATGCAGTGGGTAATGCAATTCTTCTTCAAAAAACTGCCATACTTCTCCTAGACTAGAGGCACTCACTTCGTCACCGGATAAAACCAATACTTCCGGTCTTCGCACCAAGGGATAATAATTAGAACCCAGATCCTTTCCTGATTCTACATAGCCTGTTGAAATCGTTGTTAC
>Ga0068851_10000117_pt1 | contig 42529 bp, 34 predicted proteins | sample KBSCornC12_FD_66588 | JGI IMG/M metagenome (GOLD analysis project Ga0068851, IMG submission 66588) | Corn rhizosphere microbial communities from Kellogg Biological Station, Michigan, USA - KBS Corn C1-2 | ecosystem: Host-associated > Plants > Roots > Rhizosphere > Soil ...
CCGGATAACGGATTCTCAGGATCTTTAGTCAGTTTAAAAATATTCGTTTTGAATTCTGCTGCATCAAATTGAAATAAGCGACCTGCAAGTGGTTCTCCAATTCCTGTAATTACTTTAATCACTTCATTGGCCTGGATACTTCCTATTATTCCAGGAAGTACACCGATCACCCCACCTTCAGCACAGCTTGGAATTAAGCCCGGTAGCGGTGGAGTAGGGAAGAGGTCCCTGTAATTGGGTCCACGGCTTCCATCCGGAAATTCGTAATTGAAAACACTGGCTTGACCTTCGAAACGATAAATGGAAGCGAATACATTTACTTTTCCTGCAAGCACTGTTGCATCATTCACCAGGTAGCGTGTGGGAAAATTATCAGAGCCATCTGCTACCAGATCAAAGCGTGAAATAATATCGAGAGCATTATTGCTTTCTAATTTTTGATTGAATATTTCAAATTGAACAAAAGGATTCAGTCCAGAAAGTCTTTCTTTTGCTGCTTCTACTTTAGGGCGACCAACATCTGTTGTCGTAAATAACACCTGGCGTTGCAGGTTACTCATTTCCACGACATCAAAGTCAACAATACCGATCGTCCCAACACCTGCTGCTGTCAAATATAAAAGCAGAGGTGAACCCAAGCCTCCTGCTCCAATAACTAGTACTCTAGCCGCTTTTATTTTTTTTTGGCCTTCTAAACCGAATTCCGGAATGATCAGGTGCCGACTATAGCGCTCGAGTTCCTCTCTCGAAATATTTATTTCTGTGAGATGCTGATTCATTTTTTCGGGATGTGATCTAACTGAGTTTTACGTGCTGGTGAATGGAAAATTTTTCTTCTACAAATTCCCGATTCACCAGTCGATAACTTCTGGTGCCGGCCATTTTTCCTTTTTGAACCGAATGAATGAAATAGGAGTAAAAGGGTTGCGCGAATTTAAGATCATTATCGGTAGGAATTGCGGGTTGATCGGGATGAGAGTGATAGATGCCCAGCAATTGTAATTGGTATTGTTGGGCAAATCGTTCTGCATTGAAAAAATCGAGCGGATCAATAACGAATTGTCCCCGATGATTTTCAGTGGAACGATTCTCTGTTTTCAATATGGTGGTGATATGGCGACTTCGGTAGCTTTCTTTTCCAAAAAGAAAACCACATCCTTCATTGGGATAATCGGTTTCGACGTGGAGTTGAATCTCCCGCAGTACTTCTTTGTCTATGATGGTGCTCATGTGTTGAGTATTTCTTTTTTGATTTCCTTTTAGCGATCAACGGTGTCAGCCATTAAAAAAGCCTTTCAATCCGGCGGAACTGAAAGGCTTTTGTATGTTTCTTTGGTTAAAGCATACTTCCTCAGTTCAACCCGGGGGGTTGAGTGCGACAACAACAAGCACAGGATAAGTAGCTAAACATAATTTTCATCTTTCGGGACAAATATATGGGCGTTTATTCCAATAAGTCAAGGACAAGGTTCAAATTTGCATTTCACATCATACCTTAACCTCATAACCGACGAAAAGTTATGCCGATCTCCGAGACGAAATTTTTATTACCAGGACAAACTGGTTATTACAAGGGTAAAGTCCGCGATGTATATTATATCGATGATATCATGGTAGCTGTAGCAACGGACAGGATCTCAGCATTTGACCACATTTTGCCTCGGCCCATTCCTTATAAAGGGCAGGTATTGAACAAGATAGCAGGGTATTTTTTAGATGCCACGCGGGATATTGTGCCAAATTGGAAGCTGGAGATGCCGCATCCCAATGTAACCGTTGGTGTGTTATGTGAGCCCATCCGGATTGAGATGGTGATTCGTGGATATCTCGCTGGGCACGCCATCCGGGAATACAGGGCTGGTAAACGAATGTTGTGTGGTGAAGTGATGCCGGAAGGTATGATGGATAATGAAGCTTTTCCTCAGCCGATTATTACACCTGCCACAAAAGCGGATAGTGGACATGATGTTGACATATCGGGGGTGGACATCGTTAAGCAAGGCCTTTTAGATCAGCAAACGTATAGTGAATTGGAGAGGATTACGAGGGCATTATTTAAGCGTGGAACTGAAATGGCTGCGAAGCAAGGTTTGATTTTAGTGGATACGAAATATGAGTTTGGTTGGTACAGGGATGAAATTTATATTATTGATGAAGTGCATACTCCGGACAGCAGTCGATATTGGTATGCGTCTTCGTACCAGGACAACCTGGATAAAGGATTACCACAAGAACACTTGTCCAAAGAATTTGTGCGGGAGTGGTTGATGTCAAAAGGGTTTCAGGGATTAGAAGGACAGCAGATGCCAGTGATGGATGATGAGATTGTCAACATGATCAGCAACCGGTACATTCATTTGTATGAAGTTGTTACCGGTAAGACATTTGAACGAAAAGAGTCCGACTTATCTGATATTGAGGAGGCCATTACAAAAGAATTGGCTACTTCGATCAGGTCATCACCTTAATATTCTCGTGTTGGTTTTTCAACACATAAGATGTAACGGCTTCTGCATCTCCTATAGCTCCAAGAACCAGAGAGGATTTAAGATTTCGCAGCCAGGGCAAGCCGTTAAAGTAAAGATGTTTGACAGGTGAAATTCCATCCGTATGAATAGGCTGTCCCCGCTCATTCAGAACAGGCAATTTTATCCATGAAAAATCTCCCGAAAATCCTGTGGTCCAGATAATGTTTTTAATGTTATTCTCTTCAATATCCAATTTGGTTGGGCTATTTTCAAACAAACTCAAATCAGCCGGTAAATCTGCTTCATCAGTTTCAGCGGGTGCAGCCTGAATTCCTGTCATAGAAATAAATTGGTCAATTCCTCCTTTAACCTGGGCTGAAAATCCATCTGCAAATTGAATTTGATCGATGAGATTATTTTCAAATGTAATTTCATTACCCGGCACTTGTTTTAAATGTCCTAATAATATAGCTCCTTGTTTTTGTAACGCCTGCAAGCTGATGGTATGTCCCCATTCACCACGACCGGACATCAATGGTGCTTTCATATTAAGCTCATAAGGTTCCGCCTGTGACGCAGGTTTGTCAAAGAAATGGAGATCGGTCATCCAGGCAATCACATCTTTACCTCTGTATCGTCGAGGAAGCCTGGCTACGGCGCTAGTGGCTATGTAAACTTTGCGTCCTGCGCCCAGTAATTCTTCCGCAATCTGGACACCGGATGTTCCACTACCGACTACCAGCACTGCTCCTTCAGGTAACTGTAAAGGATTCCGGTATTGATCGACATGGATCTGAAAAAGAGTGGATGGAAATTGTTGTTGTAATTTAGGTATAACAGGAACGTTCTCTCCGCCGGAAGCAACGACCACTTGATTTGCTTTCCAGGTCTGCGTTTCACCGTTGTTTTCAGTTTCAATTAGAAACACATTTTCATTTTCGGATTTTGATAAAGAGACAACTCGTGTATTTGTTTTAACTGGCAGGTTATTGGTAAGGGCATATTGTTTAAGTCCATCTGCAAATTGCTTCCCGGTATTAAATCGTTCTGCTTGTTCCGGAGCTAGTGATTGACCTGGAAGTAAATTGAATTGATTGGGGGAATTCATTACAAATGAGTCCCATCGTTTGTGCCAGGAGTTTCCAATCTGTCCGCTTTCGAAAACGATATGGGAGATATTGTTTTTTTTCAGCAGATAACTGGTGCTAAGACCTGCCTGCCCGGCACCGATGATGATCACATCGGTGAAATGATCATTGCTCATATTGGATGTGGATTTAAAAGATGAACATCAAAGTTACCGGTAGCCTTCTCAGGTCGCTATACCATAAGTATGGGGTAACCCCACCTTGAAAGGTGGGGAAATAAAAATTAAAATAAACAGGCTAGCTCAATTTTAATATCCTGATTTCAATGGTGTCATCATACCGTTTATTGTAAATCAAATTTTTTCCATCCCGGCTCAGTGATACCCTTGCATCTTCTTCATCTGTTTTCGCTTGCGTGAGTTGGGTTTTGCCACTGCCATCCAGTTTGATTTTATAAATACAGAAGCTTCCACTTTCCATGGAGGAATAAAATATCCATTTCCCATCGTAAGAAAACATTGGCCATCCATCTCGTATCGTTGGTGTTCCGGAAATATTTTGCTGAGTAGTATTCAGACTGTCGGCTATCATTACATCATCTGAAGTGGGTCCGTTTTGTAAATAGACAATGTGTTTCATATCCGGAGAGTACCTGGCACAAGTTTCATCCGTTGATGTTGCGCTCAATTGTTTCAATTCTCCGGTGGCCAGGGTGTATCTGAAAATATCGAAAGAACCATTTGCCCGTGTAGAATTAAAAAGCAGGTATTGGCCATCAGGGCTGAAATAGGGGTGAATATCTCTTTCAGCGTTGTTGGTGATACGTTTGAGGTCCTCGCCATTGGTGCGCATGACATAGATTTCTTCATTTCCATCGCGATCACTGACAAAAGCGACACGCTGGTTGTCATAGCTCCAATCGGGGAAATTATTATTGTAAGAATCAGTTAAAAGCGGGGTCTGTGAACCATTCGTCGTATCCATGATGAACAACTGCCAGTTTCCCTTTTGATTGGATTGGTATAGGATTCGTTGACCATCTTTGGAGAGGCGGGGGTAGGCGATTTCTTTGCCATCTATTTTATACACTAATTGAGATTTATCTGATTGTGTGGACCCCAGTAATGACATTGAGCAAAAAATGCTGCAGAGTATTATTTCAAGGCGCTTCATCTGAAATGCGATTGGCTATTTTTAAAAACTTCTTTTGAGTAAACACTTACGCTTTACATTTTGTGAAAATGTAATAAGAAATTGAATTCGAAAATTTGTTTCGATAAATCGATCAATAAAATTGACTAACTGAATTCGGGACGAATTCAAAATTGATAAAAAACAAACCATTAAAAGGAAAGGCTTAACAGCGAGACTAAGCGAAGGAATTAGCGAAGAATTGCATTTAATTGTTCAATTACATAGTCGATCTCTTCAGCAGTATTGTATACCGCCATTCCCATTCTGGTCACACCTCCTTGTCCCATTAGATCCATAACCTCTACGGCCCGGATGGCGTAAAAATGCCCATCCCAGGCACAGATAGACCGTTCAGCAAGTTCTTTGCAGATTTGTTCGGGTCGTTTGCCCTCAACGGTGAAGGATAAAGTTGGAGCACGTTGTGTTTCTTTTAAAGGCGGACCATAAATATCCACGCCATCAATGTCTCTAAGTCCGAGGTACAATTGCTGGGCGAGTGAACGCTCATGTTTTTGAATATTAGCCAGGGCGTCAATGATTTTATTTCGAAGAGTATCTCCTTTGCCAAGAGATGCCATAAAATCAACTGCTGCTGAAACACCAGCTAGTGCTGCATGATTGAGTGTGCCTCGTTCAATACGATAGGGTGCATTTTGAGTCTGGACTCTAAGCGGACCAATATCTAATCGATCCAAGGCTCCGGGTCGAGAATAAATAATGCCAACGTGAGGTCCGTAAAATTTATAGGACGAGCATAAAAGAAAATCGCAATCAATTTCCCGAACATCCGTCAACAAATGCGGAACATAATGAACGGCGTCCACTACGAGTAATGCACCTACCTCATACGCCATCTGACGAACACGATCAATTTCATTAACTGTTCCGAAAATATTGGAAGCTAAACCAATGGCCACCACGCGAGTTTTCTCGCTAATCTTTTTTTCAAAATCAGCATAATCCAGGCTGCCATCTTCTTCCAAAAGAACTTCGCGTACGACAATGCCATGACGACGTTGATGCAACCATGGGCCGCGATTTGCTTCATGATCCAATTGAGTAATCAGGATTTCATCGCCAGGCTGAAGTGATCGACTGATCGCATTAGCCAGGACGAAATTGAGACTCGTCATATTGGCGCCGAAAGAGATCGTGTGACCTCCTTCAGCTCCTAACAATGCGGCAACCTGTGATCTTGTATGATCGACTAATACATCAGTTTCCTGAGAAGTAATGAACTGACCGTGAGTATTGGCATTGCTGTTCGTGTATACGTTGACAATGGCGTCGATAACGGATTGAGGAACCTGGGTGCCGGCGGGACCATCGAGATGAACAATCTGGTGGTCGTTCACTACTCGCTTGAGAGAGGGAAATTGGCTGCGAACAGCGGTATTCATTGGTTGGGAGGTTGGTTTAAGATGTAAGGTAGGGAAAAGGGCGGAAGGGCAGAAAAGGCAGAAAAGGCAGAAAAGGCGGAAAAGGCGGAAAAGGCAGAAAAGGCGGAAAAGGCAGAAAAGGCAGAAAAGGCAGAAAAGGCGGAAAAGGCGGAAATGCAATCTTCTCTGCGACTCTGCGTGAGAAACTACTCGTTGGAAACTTTACCTTTGGCGCCCTTGTTTAAGGGAAAATTGATCTTTGACAATATGGGGCTGACCGGAATCGACAGGAAAGTGGATTGCGTCAGTAAGCATGCCGGGGAATGATGGTTCACCCCGTTAACAAATGGCTATCGACCAATAATTGGCGATACTTCTTTCGCTTTGGCTGCCTAATTCTAGGTAATTAGCTAGCCTTTATGCCACGGGTTTGATTTCTGCTACAAAACCCTCCGCATACCATAAAATGCAGACTAAGCTGAAGGGATGTCCTGACCAGAGGCCGACAATCACAAGGAACCGGAGCGTATCACGTCGTTGCAGTACCAGCTACGTTCTTAAATCCGATCTGTAACTAAGCATGTAGAAGGCTGATGTGAGCTTTGTCTGGACGGGGGTTCAATTCCCCCCAGCTCCACTTGTGAGACAGTGAGACATTGAGATAGTGAGAGAGTGAAGTTGATTTTACGTTCAACCTCTTCCTATCAGGATATAATTATCTTTATTCCGATGTGAGACCGATGTCCAGTTCACATCTTCGAATGAAGACTTTTCCAATTTGTCTCATTGTCTATGACCTCGGCGAATTTCTTATCTAAAGAAACGATCACTGCCTCAACTGATTACAATCGCTGGCTGGTGCCCCCTGCAGCTCTTTGTATTCATCTCTGTATCGGACAAATTTATGCGTACAGTGTTTTTAATAATCCATTGACTCATCTTTTAGGCAGAACGGAACCAACCCCACAGGATTGGAATTTGAAAACTGTTGGTTGGATATTTTCCATTGCTCTTTTCTGCTTAGGTACGTCGTCAGCCATCTTTGGTAAATGGGTGGAAAGAGTGGGGCCACGACTAACCATGTTTGTTTCAGCGCTGTGTTTTTGCGGTGGATTTTTTATAGCTGCCCTCGGTGTTTATTTTCACGAAATTTGGTTGCTCTATTTAGGCAATGGCGTACTCGGCGGTATTGGTCTTGGTTTGGGATATATCTCACCGGTGTCAACTTTGATTAAGTGGTTTCCTGATCGTCCTGGTATGGCGACAGGTATGGCCATTATGGGTTTTGGTGGTGGTGCGATGATAGGCTCCCCTCTCGCTGTTTGGTTGATGCATTATTTTCAAACTCCTGATTCAGTGGGGGTGAAAGAGACAATGATGGTCATGGGATTATTGTATTTCATTCTCATGTTATTTGGTGCATGGATCGTGCGAATTCCTCCAACAGGTTGGCAACCTTCGAATACTAACCTTATACATAAGACTAAACTTGCACCGCAGAACCTTACTGTTGACCAGGCGATTCGTACTCCTCAGTTTTATCTTTTATTTGGCGTACTGATGTTAAATGTGACAGCAGGTATTGGTGTGCTGGGACAGGCTTCTGTGATGATACAAGAAATGTTTTCGCCTGCCTCCATGGGTGATCAACACGCTGTCACTGAAGCAGCAGCGGCCGGATTTGTAGGATTGCTAAGTTTATTCAACATGATGGGTCGTTTTTTCTGGTCCTCACTTTCAGACTGGATCGGGAGGAAATGGACGTACGCTTTGTTTTTCTCACTTGGCGCGGTCTTGTATTTTCTCGTTCCCCTTTCAGGTCAGCACCATAATCTTGTGCTATTCGTCGGATTGTTTTGTGTGATCCTCACGATGTATGGCGGCGGTTTCGCCACGATCCCTGCATATCTCAAAGATCTTTTTGGTGACAAACAAGTGGGAGCAATACATGGGCGATTATTGCTTGCCTGGTCGATGGCGGCATTGTTGGGACCGGTGTTGGTCAATTACATTCGTTCGTATCAAATCGAAGTCCTGCATGTTCCAAAAGAGAATGCGTATTCGACCACCATGTATATCATGTCGGGGCTCCTCGTTATTGGCTTCACACTTAACTTACTGATCAGACCGGTGCATAAACGATTTTTTACCAACCCACTAAATGAACAATCATGACCAGGAATTCAACAGATGCGAATTTTAATTCTTCACATGACGTGCTCAAACTTATTGGTTACTGGAGTGTCGCGTTGATTCCGCTCATCTGGGGTATCATTATGACGATTTATAAAGCTATGGCGTTGTTTTAGAATATAAGAAAATGAGAGTAATGGAGTAAAGGAGCAAAGGAGTAATGGAGTAATGATCTGGTAAATTCAATGGAAACATTTCATCTGCGAGGACATGAATATATCGAGCTGAATAAGCTCCTCAAACTACTTCGCCTGGTCGAGACTGGAGGTGAAGCCAGCATTTGCATTGAAAATGGTGAAGTATTGGTCAATGAAGTTGTGGAGATGCGCAAAAGAAATAAGTTGAGAGAAGGTTATGTGGTGGAATTTCGTGGCCAGAAAATACAAATCCAGGCATAACCTAACAGGATCGTCTCTTGCTGAAATGTTCCACTATTTTATTTCATTGCATTTTCTTTTAGGCGTGTATTAAAATAATTTGGTGCTTGTAATAGTCTGCTTCCATACCAACTAAAGTACTCACCATCGACAAGGATTACTTTGGATGTTGGCAAGTAAGATTGAAATTCCTCAATGTGTTTTTCATCAAAAGGGTAGGGCTCACTGGATAAAAAGAGGAGGTCTGGTTCTACGGAAACAATTTCATCAATACTTACTTCAGGATATCGATTTTGATTGGCAAACACATTTATCAGCCCACATTCTTTGAGCATTTCATTTATAAAAGTACCAGCCGCTGCTACCATGTATGGATTTTTCCAAATCAAATAAGCAACCCGATTTGATTTTGTAAAAGGATCTATTGTCTCGAACCTTAATTTTATTACTTCTACGATCTTAGCACCTACTTCCTCACGATCCGTAATTCGAGCCAGTTCCATCATCATTGCATAAGCATCAGTTAGCGTGATGATGTCACTCATCCAGACCGGAAATTCTTTTTGTAATTTAATAATACCTTCGGGATAATTTTCTTCTTTGTTACCAATAATCAGATCGGGCTTTAATTCCCGGATGAGATCAAAATTGAATTTCTTAGTTCCTCCAATTTTAGTTTTGTTTTTTACTTTTTCTTTTGGATGAACACAGAATTTGGTGACACCAATGATTTGTTCATCGAGACCAAGGTCAAAGAGTAATTCTGTTTGTGAAGGCACTAAAGAAATAATGCGTTTCGGTGGAGATGGAACCTGAATGGTATTACCTAATTGATCGGTCCAAGTTTTTTCCATTGAATATTTAGCGAATTACTGTCACATCTCCTTTAAACGTCTGATGATCACCACCCAGGTAATCGATGTTGATCAGGTAAAGGTATACACCAGACTGGACAGCTTCGTTGCGATACTTTCCGTCCCAGGCGACGCTTAAATCCTCTGTCTTAAAAATCAAGTTTCCCCAGCGGTCAAAGATTGAACATTGAACAGACTCAATATCCTGTACCGAATAAAAGGAAATAATAAACTCATCATTCCGTTGATCATCATTCGGAGAAAATACATTGGGTATATAGACTTCATGATCGCAATCACCCGTGCGTACTATTTCAATATCCTTCTGAACGACCAGGCATGTTGTACTCACTTTCACCGAATACACACCTGGCGCATTCACATTAATAGAAGGCAAATCACTTCCTGTACTCCATTGATAAGTAGCATCAAAAGGCTGGGTGGCATCGAGTGTAATGTTGTCAATTTTACAATTCAATTCCTGATTTTCTATATCCAGTTTTGGCATTGTGTTATCAATTCGGATTGAAAGAGAATCCTGAACACTGCCACATTGATTGCTCATCGTCAATATATACGATTGCGACTTATCTCCGATCATAGAAATGTCATGGCTTCCATCCTGCCAGGTGATCATGTTTGTCGTATCAGGAGCTGTTAGGATAATAAATTCCCCAGGACAAAGAATGGTATCCGGTCCAAGATCAAATGTAGAAGGAGGGGACTTATACTCGACATCAATAGTGTCAGAGGTAATACCGCAATGATTGCTTTCTGTCAGTATATATGTTCCGGGCAACGTTACATTCATCACCGGAAGTGTCGTGCCATCCTGCCATAGCAGTGTAGTTTGAGCGTCTGCAGTGGCATGAAGTTCTAAAATTGAACCTTCACATAGTAAAGTATCCTGGCCTAGTGAAATAAATGGCGGGCGACCAGTGATCTCAACATTGACTGTATCTGCATCTGCACCACAAGCATTGCTTACCTGGATTATAAATGTCCCAGAAACAGAAGTTGAAAAATTTGCAATGGTACTGCCATCCTGCCACAGGTAGTTCACGCCTAAAGCATCAGCCACCAGGTTGATAGTGTCTCCGTCACACGCAATAATATCGTTGCCTAAATGAACCTCAGGCCCATTAGTGTCATTGAATATTTCAATGGAATCCGTACTTGCTCCGCATGAATTGCTAATCGTTAGAGATATGAAACCTGGTAATGTTGCATTAAATGATGATGCTGTACTTCCATCCTGCCATAAATAATTTACACCGGTGAGACCAGGTGAAATATTGATTGTTGTACCCGGACAAATTGATTGATCTGTACCTAAATTTAGAAATGGAACACCGGGAAGTAAGCTTACCTCAATCGTATCAGATGATAAACCACATTGATTTGAAATCGTAGCATAGACCAGTCCTGAATCTGAAACAATATAATTATTATCAGCAGAGCCATCAAGCCAGGTTGTATTAACGCCAGGAAGATTGATCGCAAGCGTCAACATCTCACCGGGACAAATTGCAGTATCACCACCGAGATCAAGCAATGGTACAGCAGGAAGCAAAGCAACATTAATGCTATCTGCACTGACTCCGCAATTATTACTAACCTGGACACTTACCAATCCGGGAGAATTAACAACATAAGTAAGTTGCGAAGACCCATCCTGCCAATTCCATGAATTGACATTGGATGATACAGGGGAAAGCACAATTATTTCGCCAGGGCAAATTGAAATGTCTGGACCTAATGCAATTGATGGCGGTAATCCGGCATCCACCACCACAATGCTATCCGAATCTATTCCGCACGTATTGCTCACTGTAATGCTATATAAACCTGGATTTGAAACATTGATCGATGAAGTTTGTGAACCATCGCTCCATAAATACTGGACACCTGAAATGCCTGCATCAATCGTAACAACATCGCCAGAGCACAAATTGATCATGGGCAGCAGGTCTACAATTGGAGGATTGGAATTAATGGCGACTATAACCGAATCTGATGCAGCTCCACATGCATTTGAAATTTGCAAAGAATACAAACCGGGCAGTGACACGATTAATGAATCTGCATGGCTCATGTCCTGCCAAACAAAATTAACTCCACTGACATTTGGATGAAGTGTAAATTGTTCCCCCGGACAAAGACTAAAGTCAGGACCCAAATCAAGTGCAGGTAGTGCATCGGCATACGTTACAGTTATGGTATCAGAGCCTGACCCACACTGATTGGAAATATTCAGAACATAGGTACCTGGCTGACTGACTAAAAAAGTAGAAGATGTAGATCCATCTTGCCATGCATAATTGCCGATGAGCCCACCACCATCAAGGAGAATAGTCTGACCAGGACAAAGTGACTGATCTGCAGGCAATACCACTGTCGGGCTTGCATTCTCCACGACAACTTGCACCTGATCAACTACAGAAAAACAAGAATTGGAAACAGTGACGGCGTATATGCCTGGACCCGTAACCAAAAACTGTGAACTTGTTGAATTATCCTGCCAATGAAATGAAGTCGCATTCTGTGCATCGCCGGCATCGAGAAGAACCGGAAGTTGTGCCGGACAAACTACCATATCAGGACCTAAATCAAAAACAGGCTCGCTAACCATTGTCACATTTACAGTATCATTCATGCTGCCACATGAATTCGTCACCGTGACTGCATAAGTTCCTGCAATGGAAACAGAATAGGTTAATGCCGTACTTCCATCCTGCCACATATAACTTCCGATACCAGGATCAAGAGTAAAATTAATTTGTTGGCCTTCGCAAATTGTTTGTTCGGATGGACCTAAATCCACAAAAGCAGACGGAAGATCAGTTACTAAAATAGCATCACTCACCTGGCCACATTGATTACTGATGGTGAGTTGATATGTTCCACCAGTAATGATTGTATAATTGGGAGAAGAAGAATTGTCCTGCCATTGAAAATTTCCAAGTGAAGGATCAAAAGAAAATACAATATCATCTCCTGAACAAAGACCTGTGTCATTTCCAAGAGAAAAAACTGAGGGTGGATCTATTACATTGACAATGATCTGATCGCTTCCCATTCCACACCCATTCGTCACCGTGACCGAATAGTTACCGGCTGCTGAAACAGTATAATCCGGAGAGGTGCTGCCATCCTGCCATACATAATCTCCCACATTTGGATCAAGATTTAAAGTAAAATTCTGACCTGCACAAATGGAAATCTGGGGAGCACCTAATTCTACTAATGGTGGTGCAACATCATTTACCACTACATCATCTGAAATTTCACCACATGTATTAGTGATCGTAAGTGAATATTGTCCACCAGCATTGATAATGTAAGAAGAAGATGTGGTGTTGTCCTGCCAAAGAAAACTTCCAAGGGTTGGATCAAACGAATAGGATATAACATCTCCCGAACACAATATCGCATCAGCCCCTAGAGAAAAAGGAGCTGGTGGATTTAAAACTGTCACGATGATCTGGTCCGTAGTCACATCGCATCCATCATCAAGCGTAACCTGGTAAAGTCCTGAAAGGGAAATCGAATAATTCGGACTTGTACTGCCATCCTGCCATGTATAATCACCTGCAGTTGGGTTGAGTGAAATCGTGTAAGACTGTCCGCTGCAGATTGTCACATTTGGCGGACCAATATCAACAGGTGGTGCAGAAATATTAATTGTAACATCAATGTTATCTTCTCCGAAATTACTGCAGCCTGATGTAATCGTCAGTGAATATGTTCCTGATTGAGTAACTGTAAGTGTAGGACCTGTTGATCCATCGCTCCAAAGGAAATCTACACCGGATATTCCGGGATTGATCACATATGAATCACAGGATGTCACGGGACCTCCGAGATCAAGAGGCAATGTATTGACAGGATCACCTTCTATAACACTGACATCATCAAGATAGTAGTAAGAAAAATTGGATGAAGAACATGAAGGATCTAAAGGTGAATTTGGATTGTTATAGAAATTACCAATTGTGATCCATTCCTCACCACCTGATGCCAGAAAACAGCCTGTGATGAGTACCCAATTGTCTTTGTCATTGACATATCCAATATTGGCTTGTATTTGTGGGATTGCTGCTAAAGGGCCAATGGTATTTGGATCAGGAGGAACTGAAGACAGATAAGCTCCGACATGCGTGACTGCACAATGCAAATCTGCAAGACTGACATAAAAACTAACTTCATAACTAATCCCTGCCACTAACGGCTGCGTAAGCTGGACTTGGAGATATTCGCGCCAAATGAAACTCTCACGGGCCCAAAACCCTGCATAAGCATTCCCTGTGTGTGCAGGTTGGGAGCCAAACAAATTAGTAGGAATCTGAACATTTGCATTCGTGGCACAGGTATTAAAATAATCGGCTGTAGCCAAATTTCCATTTATCCATGGAGTACATAACATTGGGCCTCCCGATCCATAGTTATCCGGGCAGGCTGTATTTGTTTCAAAACCAGGATTAGGTACCAGATTTTGACTACGACAAACGGATAATCCTGATATCCAAATCAAAATAACAGCGATCCAACAGAATAAAGATGATGTCGTGTTCATTTACGCAATGAAGTAACGGCCAATCCGATGCTTACATGTGGTTACCGGGGTTGAACATGCCAAATTGTATACCGAGTGGGGGAATTAAGCGAGAAACAAAATCTACTTTTCAACAAAACCGAGGAAGAAATATGGGCTATGATTGAAGGTTGATTTTTTTCAATGATTATTTTTTGTCTTTTCCTGGTTTTTGAAAACCATACGGACAATGCAGACAGCCATTCTGACAGCAGTAACCTCTTCGTAATAAATAAGAAGCGGTAAAAACCCAGTATCCGTTTTCGTTGATGTAATAGTCAATGCCTGGGGTTAATTCCGGTGATGCGTCATGGGCATTTTCTTCGTCGGGCGGTTTGGGCATTTGGCATTAGAATGTGAAACGAAAATTACGTTTTACTTGCGTCAGGAGACGCAGGAAATATTACCGCTAAGTCAGAGACTTAGCGAAACATAAAATAAAAAAAGCTAAGTCAGAGAATTAGCGAAACATAAAATAAAAAAAGCTAAGTCTGGGACTTAGCTTTTTTTATGTTGTGTCGTCCTTCCTTTCAGGAGAGGAAAGCCTCTCAAAGGCGAAGGATTTAATATTTGAGATCAAATATTACCGGAAGTGTAAACTTGGTTTTAACACTTTGATGGTTGTACTCTCCTGGATTCCATTTTGGCATACTCTTAATTACCCTGAGCACTTCCGTTTCCAGTCCATACCCGATGTGTTTACTGACCACTGTGGCCGCAACAATATTTCCCATTTCGTCTACTGAAAGATCCACGTAAACAGTGCCTTCAATTCCTTTATCCTGAGCTTCTTTTGGGTATTTAAGATTATCAGATAAATATTTATTCAAAGCAGCTTCTCCGCCTGGAAACGTTGCCCATTTTGAAGGATAATAATAAATATTATCGTCACTGTGCTTTCCTTCAACGTTATCATCCCCAGCTTCATAAACAGCGATAGGAGGATCGGTGTGAACTTTCTTTGAAGCAGGTGCTGGTGTTTTTTTCGGAGCCTTAGCCATAGATTTTTCGTGTTCCTCATTGTATTTGGCTGCAATAGCAGCCGAGTCAATAGGGGCCGGCTGAGCAGGTGGAGGAGGAGCAACAGCAGTTGTATCGGGTGGTTTTACCTCAGCGACTTCTTTGGTGCCGGGTTTACAAGAAATAATAGTTAAGGCTAAACAAGCCATGACTACAAAAAGGAAATTTTTCATAAGATTGGTTTCTTGTAAAGCTAATAAATGCTTTCGATGATACCAAACAAATGAACTTCATAAGTTATATGAAAAATTAATCCCTGACCCTCAAAATGCGGCCAAAGACGATTAATTATAAATTCAAAAATGAAAATCAGGAATAAAATACTTTCAGCAGATCAGGTCTTTCGTTCTTTTTTCTCCGCAGCTGGAAAAAGCACATTATTTAAGATCAACCTGTAACCCGGACTATTTGGATGCAAACTCAGATCCGTATCAGGATCAGTGACGTAGTGCCGGTAATCTTCAGGATCGTGACCACCATAAAAAGTCCAGGTACCATACCCAAATTCACCATGAATGTATCGGGCTTCACCTAAAGCTTTGTTTTCTCCTAGGATGAGTACGTTCGATTTGATATAGTTTTTATCAAATGCAGTTGTCTGACCCATAAATCCTTTCACTGTTGTCGTGTGATCCTGGGTTAACATCGTTGGAATTGGATCCCATTTAGCAGAAAATGTAAAAAGGGTAAAATAATCACGTTCAGGAACCACATTACGGTCACGATGATCGATGTTGGAAAATTCATATTCCATCGGGTTAGTGACGAGGGTGAAATCTTTGAATGCAAAACACTTGCTGTAATCCAATTTGGATTGGGCATCAGGATCTTGCGGATCACCATCAAACATTTCTGCACAGATATCCACACCATCCGCAGCCAGTGCAATGTCATAGGAATCAGTTGCACTGCACATCGCAAACATGAAACCACCACCACCTACAAACTCACGAATGTTTTTGACGACTGCCAATTTGAGTTGCGAAACTTTGTCAAATCCTAAACTATGCGCCAGCTCTTCTTGAAGTCGTTGATTTTCACGATACCACGTTTGCATGCCGAAGGATTTATAAAACTTACCATATTGACCGGTGAAATCTTCATGGTGAAGATGAAGCCAATCATATTGAGCCAGCTTGCCTTCCATGACTTCGCGGTCATAGATTTTATCGTAAGGAATCTCAGCATAAGTGAGCACTAATGTCACGGCATCATCCCAGGGATTAATTCGTTCGCCGTGGGAATTAAAATCCGGAGTGTAAACCGCGATTTTAGGTGCCTTTTCCAGTTTGATCGTTTCCATATTAACATCCGGTTGACTAATATCCGTCCGGATCTTGGCGAACTCGCCATTGGAAATAATCTCATAAGAGACATCCCTGGTCTTGCATTCCTTTTCAAAAACTGGATTTTGTTCAAAAGCAAAAGAACCTCCCCTATAATTAAGTAGCCAGTAGGCTTCGGCTTTTGAATCCAGGACCCAATAAGTAATCCCATACGCTTTCAGGTGATTCCTCTGGGATTCATCCATGGGAATTAGGATGTAAGCTGAATAAGCTTCATGCGACAAGATGGTGAAAAGGAGAAACAGAAAAAGATATTTTGCTAGAAAAAGCGGTTTCATAATGGTGTTGATTAAAAACTGGCTTCAAAGATATTCCTTAAACGCTGGCCAGTGGAAAAGCTGTATACAAGTGGCCTCGTTCTGCCCCTAAATCCCCTATAGGGGACTTCCTAAAGTTCCTACCATTAATAGTGGCGTTTGATTCGGATGGAATTTGTGTGATTAAAAGTCCCCTTTAGGGGATTTAGGGGCATATTTTTTCAATCTTTGTGAGCGTTTTACCGGAAGACAACAAAATCCTAACTGAAAAGTGCAGAACCTGACCTGGCAATATCCATCCTGGTATCTTCTTTTGTGTGTGCTGCTGGGGCTGGGTGCCGCAGTCTTCCTCTATCGCCGTGATTCCACTTTTGCAGATCAATCTATCGCCCTTCGAACGCTGATGGCTGTATTAAGGGGTTTAGTCGTGACGGTGCTGAGTGCTCTTTTATTAGCTCCCCTGCTTAAGTTGCTTCAAACCCACTCCGAACCTCCGGTCATCCTGATTGCACAGGATCAATCCACCAGTATTCCGGATGCCATGTCAAAAGCGGATTCAACTACTTACATGACATCGCTCAATGCCTTGGTTGATCGTTTGTCCCAAAAGTATACGGTTCAACGGATAGGATTTGGTGAAGAAGTTAAAGAGGTGGATCAATGGAAACTGGATAATAAAGCAAGCGACCTTGGTGAGTTTATGACTTTCCTCCATGAGCAATATCGTGGTCAAAATATTGGTGCAGTCATCATGGCCTCTGATGGTGCCTATAATCGAGGAAAGAATCCATTGTACATCCCTGCCGATCTGAAAGCGCCGCTTTCCATTATTGCATTAGGTGATACGGTGCGAAAAACTGATTTGCAAATCAAAGATGTTTTCCATAACAGCATTGCTTATCTCGGGGACAAGTTTACTATCCAGGTTGATATCTCTGCTTTGAGGCTCAATGGTACGACTACAACACTGGAAGTCAAGCATATCGTGGACAAGCAAAGTAAATTGCTCGAACATGTGCCAGTCACCATTGATGGGGATCCTTTCTTTCAAACTAAGGAATTTACTCTTGAAGCAACAGCCAGTGGGGTGCAACATTACCAGGTACAATTGGCCCAGGTAAAAAATGAAGTCACCTATGTCAATAATGTCAGGGACTTTTTTGTCGAAGTCATTGACAGTCGTTTGAAGGTTTTATTATTGGCTAATAGTCCGCATCCTGACCTGGCTATTTTCAGAAATGCCTTATTGGATCAGAAAAATTATGAAGTGGATGTGAAGATGGCTACTGAGATCAACACCAGTCAACTTAAAGATTATGATCTCGTCATCCTCCATCAACTTCCTTCTTTAAAAAATCCAATCCAAAGTGTCCTTGGTGAACTGGATCATCTTAATATGTCGAGAGTATTTGTGGTTGGCTATCAAACTGATCTCAATGCATTGAATGCTGCGCAATCCCTGGTCAAAATTGATAATGGCAGCAATAGTAACCCGAATGAAGTCACGATGATTTATAACACGGGATTCTCTACTTTCAAAACCTCTGCTGAGCTTCAAACTAAACTAGCTGGTTTCAGCCCGCTGGAATCTCCATATGGTGAGTATATCGCCTCACCTTCTGCATCAGTTTTAGCCTACCAAAGAATTGGAAAAGTGGATACCCAATTTCCGCTGATCCTGATGGGTGAAACCAATGACCGAAGAACTTGTGTGATTACTGGCGAAGGTTTATGGAAATGGCAATTATATGATCAGTTGCAAAATGGTTCGAAAGTGATCACGCATGAATTGATCAACCAATTGTGTCAATATACCGCCACTAAGTCCGATAAACGGAAATTCAGAGTGTCAACACCGAAGAAGTTATTCACTGAATTGGAAGACATCACGTTCCAGGCTGAATTGTACAATGATAACTATGAGTTAGTCAATACACCTGAAGTTTTATTGAAAATCCGCAATGGAGGAGGTGAAGAATTTGATTACACGTTCAATACTTCCGGGGATGAATACGCACTGACTATCGGACGATTTCCTGAAGGTACATATTCGTACACGGCATCAACTGAATTAAACGGCGTCAAGCAAACTGCTGATGGAAAATATGTCGTGCAGCCTGTCCAATTGGAAGCCCTATCCTCGACTGCTGATCATGGATTGTTGAGACAATTAGCCGAACAATACGGCGGCAAAGTGGTGACTCCGGATAAGATGAATGAATTGGCCGATGATATCCTGAAGATGGATTCTATTAAGCCGGTGTTGTATAGCAGTACACAGACACAGCCCTTAATTCATCTAAAGTGGCTCTGCCTGATTCTTCTCACGGCGCTTTCCCTGGAGTGGTTTTTGAGAAGATATTATGGTGGTTATTGAAAAGGAATTAAATTAGACTACAATCCTACAGTATATGAGTGATTTCAACAGAATTGTAACGCTGGACGAATTTATTCTCAAGCAGCAAAAGGAGTACACAAGTTCGACCGGTGAACTGACCAATCTCTTACGGGATATTGGAGTTGCGGCCAAAATTATTAACCGTGAAGTCAATAAAGCAGGGCTCGTCAATATTATTGGCGTGGCCGGTACAGAAAATGAATCCGGTGACCTGGTTCAGAAACTGGACATCTATGCTAATGATAAACTAACGGAATGTCTCGGCAATAGTGGAGAGTGTGCAGCTGTAGCCTCTGAAGAACTGGAGAACTTTATAGCTCTTCCTCCAGTAGCTAAAAAGAAACCAAAATACATTGTGTTGTTTGATCCTCTGGATGGCAGCAGCAATATTGATGTCAATGTTTCTGTCGGAACGATATTCAGTATTTATCGTAGGGTGAGTGATCCCACTGGACCTGTCACCATTGATGATTTTCTTCAACCCGGCACTGCATTGGTGGCAGCAGGTTATGTGCTGTATGGTACTTCAACTATTTTGGTTTATACGACGGGGCATGGCGTCAATGGATTTACACTTGATCCATCGATTGGTGAGTTTTGTTTGTCGCACAGGGATATCAAGATCCCGGAAGATGGCGCTTATTATGCTGTTAACCAGGGTTATTATCTGAAGTTTGATCTTGAGATGCGCAGATACATTGATCATTGTTCTGATTTGAATTTCGGTCTTCGCTATATTGGTTCTATGGTATCCGACATCCATCGTATCATGATCCAGGGTGGAATTTTTCTTTATCCGCATACCCGGAAATATCCAAAAGGTAAATTGCGGTTGCTGTATGAATGCAACCCGATGGCGATGATTGTGGAGCAAGCTGGTGGGGTTGCGATCACATGTGATTTACAACGCATATTGGATTTACCGGTTCATGATTTGCATCAACGTGCAACAATCTCCATTGGTAGTCCAAAGATGGTCATGGAGATGAAGGCTTTTGTGGAGAAATATAGCGCAACTGTAAAAAACTAATTTCCTCGTTCGTTTCGACTACGCTCAACGACCGGGAAAGAAATTTATCTGAATAGGCTTCGACTCCGCTCAGCGTCAAAGAATTTACAATGAATGTTTGTTGTTGTTGAAGAGAACTCCAACAACAACAAGAGATCTTTATTATCGAGTGGAATCGAAACGAAAGAGCAGCGCTAGTGAATTCTATTCAAATTTGATATAAGGCAATAATTTATTGCACCAGTTACTATCCGGTGGAAATACTTTCCTCAGCTCTTCTTCATTTTTTATTGGGCCGTGATTCTTAATATAATTTGGAATCATCCACAGCATTTTCTTTGAAATATAAGGGTGGGAAAAAGTTTTTGGATCAAGGGAATTGATTGAAAATTGTTGAGGAGGCTGGATGAGGGTGAGTCTTGATTTTATTAAATCAAATGTTTCCGGTGAAAGGCCATAACATTCCTTGATTTGATCAGTTGTAATAAAGCCGCCCAAAGCTGTTCTGAATTTGATGATGCGATCCGCCAGGACCGCACCTATTCCCGGAAGCGATTCAAGATCATCTGCAGTAGCTATGTTGAGATCAAAGACTGTGGCTGTATATTCCTTATGCGGAAATGTTGATTTTGATGAAATAGAATCTGCCTTTTCTTTTGGAGTTGGGAAAATGATGAAAGGCAGAATGTCCTTAATTTCATTAGTGTCAATTCCATAAATCTTCTTCAGGCTCTTTTCGTCCCGGATCTGCCCCCCTACGCTGATATATTTTTGAATATTGTAGGCAACTTTTTTTGAAAACCCAATAGCTACCAATTGGTCAACCGATGCACTCATGATCGGAACAGGAGATAATGTGACAGGGTGAGTTTCCTCACTATTCTGAGCAGCATTATTTTCTTTTTCTAATTTTTCATCAGACTGAAATGAAGGATTGCCGGCTAATACGATTGAATCATTTGCGCTTGCTTTCGTTGTTGGCGAGAGTCCAAATTCAATTTGAAGGGAAGGGGGAAATGGAATGAGGAGCTTAATCAATTCCCATCCTAATAGAACAGACACAAAAATGACCAGGTAAATCCGGTCCTTCCGGGAGATCGTGAGATGGTATTCTTTCTTCATAGTGTTAAACGGAAGTAACCGGATTGAGCAATGTCATAATACCGGATATCATTTTCTTTTAAAAAATATAATAAACTGTTTTTTGGTTTTCGCGCTAGTGCAGCCGGTAGAATTACTAAAGCATCGGGATGTCGACAGATCAAATTTTTTACTAAACGTATAGAATCCACATTATTGATTAATAAATGAGTGTATGGCTTTTCTTCTTCAATGTTTATAGAATCAGTATTTAGTACTAAAATGGAATTTTTAAAAAAATCCAGTCGATGGTTGTTGTATGTAAAATCTTTCGTATGAATATTATGGTTTGAATCGAAGGTTTGAGTTGAAATAATATCACGCTCGCACCGATTGCCCCGAGCGGCAAATTCTATTTGTTCCGGAGTCAAATCACCTTCCTCCAGTGAATAGCAAAATCCATCAGTCGTAATATCTGCAAGCAAACCTTTAAACGTATGATAAATGATGAGTTCCTTACCAGTCCATTCTGTTTGTCGATGAATCATCAGGAGCAATAGGGATGAAATGCCCAACCCATAGGCCACATATTTTCCTTTTGGCCATTGATAGACCACACCAGCTGAAAAAATAATGGACATCAGGAAAATCAACCAGCCCGCTGCCGGTGTCATAGAGTAATTCATGGCAGGATTTAATGCAGCCATCCATTTCATACTTTTTATAAAATAAATTCCTGTGTATTCCAGTGGCAACCACAAAAAGTCCACGCCTAAAAACGAAAGGAAGACATCAATCAAAGCTCCGACGATGATAATATACCCGGCAGGTATAGCTACAATGCTGCTGATAATGAAAGTGAGTGGAAACTGGTGAAACTGCTGCAATAAAATCGGAACTATGAATACCTGCGCCGCCAGTGAAAGAGAAACAACTTCCCATGTCCAGTGCAGAATTTTCGATTTGAAAGAAAGGCTTCGAATGATCGGCTTTGCAAATAAAAGAATACCTGCAATGGCGAGGAATGAGAGTTGAAATCCAATGTTATGATACACATAAGGATTTAACCACAGCATCATAAAAGCTGCAAAGCCTAACAGGTTCCATATCTGCGTATTCCAGCCCATGGTTTTTCCAAATAAAAAAAGCAGGATCATCAAGCCTGCGCGTACCACTGCTGGACATGCCCCAGTCAAACCAACATAGAGGAGAATAGCTGTTGCATAAAAAAGAAAGCGAATAATTCGTTTCAGGAAAATACCATCACCCGGTGCTCCGAAAAAAAGAAATAGTATGCTGTAAATCATGGCCACATGCATCCCGGAAACTGATAACACATGCATTGCCCCTGAATCAGCAAATGCATCCCGCACGTCAGAATCCATATCGCTTCGATCGCCCCAAACCAATGCATTAGTTACTTGCGCAACTTGTTCAGAAGTATGTAGCCTAACTCTGTTCGAAAGGGCAGCTTGCCATCGAGCGGTGAGCCTGTTCAAAGAAAATTTCATTGAGGTGACCACAATGATTTCTTCTCCTTTGACAATCACCTGGTGTCGAATACCAATTGTGTTATAATAAACTCTTGCATCAAATGAATAGGGATTCAAGGGCGCCTGGATAGGGGAGACCCAACCTTTCCATGAAATCAGATCACCTGGTAATAAATCTCTTTTGAGTGGATTTCGAATTTGAAGTAGAATATAGTGGTCTTTGTATTCTAAACTTGAAGAATCCTGAATCGATGTAACATGAATCGTTTGACATTGAATAGAAATGGAATTCTCCTTGCTCTTAAGGACCTCCGCAATCACAACAGTCCCTTGCATCAAGGTTGGATGATCAATTCTCGGCATTGGGTAGAGGTCCTCATGGAATTGACTTTGTCGCCATATGCCAGCCATAAACACCAGGCACGAAATGGAAATCGTGGACAGATACTTTCGCACCGGGTCATATTTCAAAATGGACCCATAGAGACAAGCCAACATCAGGAAGTCAAACAAAAAGGTCACCCACCTTTGGCTGAAGATGTCCAGGCAGTCCCCAAGGCTGAACGAGAGAATCAGCAATAGGGCCAACCACAAAAAGGGGCTGTTTCGGAGATTAATCATGATTTCAACTAGTCACCTGTAAGTGTCTCGAGAGGGATAAAATGTTACTTTAGGAAGGCCGAAAAATGAAGAAATTTCATTTTTGGCATGATTTTATACCTCTATCCTTAGGATTCGACATTAACCCATTCTTGAAAAGGAAGTATCTGGCATATTTCGCATTACTGGCCGGGTGGATTTGGTTTTGCTACTGGCTGCTTACCCATGGGATTTTGCCAGCACTGACAGTGGCCAAACCGGAAACTTTGCCCATCCGGATGGATAGCCTTGAGATTCCTTTGGCATTTTCCTTTGGCTCTGACATTCCGCTGGCCGGGAAGGGATTTGAAACATGGAAGGGGCAATTAGAGAGGTTGGATTCTACTAAGGAGATTGTGGTATGGAAAGGCTACTATTTCAAAGATGAAGCCGAAACGCCGGAGCACCAAGTTGATTTAGGGCTTAGACGGGTAAGCCAGGTTTTGTCTTTTCTGGATTTGGATCGAAAACGAATTTTGATTCAATCCCTCCCCCAGGAAATAAATGCAGATGTAAAATCAAATCCATTTTCATCAGTAGGATTTGAAAAATATAAGGAGAATGAAATCCTGACCTACTTTGGCGATACGGCACAGATTTGTTTTCCAATTGCCGATTCGCTATTACTTCCGGCGATCAGTCTTGAACAACTGGATCATTGGAAAGAAAAGCAATCAGGGAAAAATAAAAATGAAATGTTTTTAATTGGAACAGCAGATGGTACGGGAATAGCAGAATCATCTGACGTTGCATTTGATCGCGCTGATATGATAAGAAACCGATGGGTGAAAGCAGGATGGAAATCAGAATCCGTCCACATTTCATCTGGTCAAGGAAACAGCCCCCATACCCTCCAGAACCGTTGTGTACTGGTTTATTTTGAACATGATGCTAAACAGTAAGGTATGATCTGGTTGACTATTATTGGAAATACAACATTGCTTATGATTGCCGAGACCCTGGTGATCGTGATCGGATCCATGTTGATGGGGATCCTGCTGAGCTTTTTGATGATGGGCAGTGTAAAAAAACAGGTGATCGAGTTGCAAACAGAAGTTGAAAATGAAAAGCAACACACAGAAGATTTGCGAGAACAAGCGAAAGAATTAATGGGCATTCAGGACCATTTGAAAAATGAAATAGCTGAAATGCGATTGAAAGCGGATCGTCAATCTAAAACGATCTATGATCAACAACTTTATATTGCTACAAAAGAAGGAGAAAATAAAAGTCAGAAAGGGACGATTGATGGTCTCCATGCTTCAATGGATTCGTATCAACGCCGGCTTAAGATTATTGAAGATGAATTGACCCAAGCAAAGAATACAGTATTGATCCCCCATTCTTCAGCACCTGTGGCAACATTAAGGGCGAATTATGATCATGTCAGCAAACTATTGGGAAAGCCAGTCACTGAAAATGATCTGACTCTTATCTCCGGTATCGGACCTAAAACGGCTGGGTTACTACAATCTAATAATATCAATACCTGGCAGGAGCTATCCGAGGCCCAGGTCGATGTCCTACGGCAAATATTAGACACAGCCGGGGGCATTTATAAATCGCTTGACCCGACTAGTTGGCCCAAACAGGCTTTCATGGCTGCCCAAAGCGAGTGGCGTAAACTACGGGTCTACCAGGAGACTCTGAAAAAAGGTGAGCCGGGATAAACAGAAATTTCGTCGAAATGTGGTCCGGACGGCAACAATGGATATCTCTTTGTTGTCCTATCTTTCGTCTTCAAACCACACACCTGCTTGCAACATCTTAAAGTTTTAAACAAGTACTTCTGGAAGTACAAATACCACCTTCTTCTCGGGATCCTTTTTGTCGCAGCGGGCAATTATTTCCGTGCATGGCAGCCCCAGGTCATTCGTGAAGCGCTGGATTATGTGCTGGAACAACTTCGTGCCTATCAGAGTGCTGATGGACCGGCAAAAGAGAAAATCGTCGGTGCACTCGGAGGAGCCCTTTTCAAATTCGGTGGACTTGTGTTGCTTCTCGCCCTGATCATGGGCATCTTCATGTACTTTATGCGGCAGACTATCATCGTAATGTCGAGGCTCATCGAGTATGATATGCGTAAAGAAATTTACGATCAGTACCAGGCACTCGACAAAGGTTTTTACCGGCGCAATAATACCGGCGACATGATGTCCCGTATCACCGAAGATGTCAACAAAGTGCGCATGTATCTTGGTCCTGCACTTTTATATGGTATCAACCTGGTCACCTTGTTTATCATGGTAATCTATGATATGCTCAAAGTGGATGTGCGACTTACGATATACTCCTTATTGCCACTCCCAATTCTTTCGCTTTCTATTTTTTATGTGAGCCAGTTTGTTCAAAAACGAAGTCAATTCATTCAAGCTAAACTGAGTCACCTGACCGGTATTACACAGGAAGTTTTTTCAGGTATCCGTGTAGTGAAATCCTACAACCAGGAGAAAGCGTTTGGAAAATTTTTTGAAAAGGAAAGTGAAGATTACCGGAATAAGAACATGGCACTTGCCCTGGTGGAAGCCATGTTTGTACCATTGATGATGGTGTTGATCGGGATCAGTACTATCCTGGTTATTTATGTCGGTGGATTGCAGGTATTTGATGGAACTATTACTACCGGCAACATTGCTGAATTTGTTATATACATCAATATGCTGACCTGGCCAGTCACCGCGATCGGATGGATTGCTTCGATCATTCAACAAGCCAATGTATCTCAAGGCCGGATCAATGAATTTATGAATGTCAAACCTGATATTCAAAACACAGGACATGTTACGGGACGTGTCAGTGGACAACTCACCTTTGATCATGTGACGTTCGTTTATCCCGATACCGGAATTAAGGCAATTGATAATGTTTCTTTCCAGATTTCGAAAGGACAAAAAGTGGCTATCATTGGACGGACGGCATCAGGTAAAACAACAGTGGCCGAATTGATTCTGCGCATGTATGATCCGACCAGTGGGCAGATCTTGCTGGATGGAATTCCAGTGCAGGATTATGATCTCAAAACGTTGAGGGAAAACATTGCTTATGTTCCACAAGATGTTTTCCTTTTTTCTGATACCATAGAAGCGAATATCAAATTTGGCAGGGCGGATGCTACCAATGATGAAATGGAAATGTATGCCCGGTATTCAGCTGTGCATGAAGATATTGCTGCTTTGCCAGAGGGTTATCAAACCCGCATTGGTGAGCGAGGGATAACTCTTTCAGGCGGTCAAAAGCAACGTGTGTCGATAGCCAGGGCACTGATCCGGCAGCCCGAATTTGTCATCCTGGATGATTGCCTGTCGGCGGTGGATACTCATACCGAGCGGACCATTGTGGATTCTTTAAACCAGGAATTGAGCAGCAAGACGGCAATATTTATCACCCACCGGATAGTCGGTATGCTGGAGTATGATCTTATCCTTGTATTGGATCATGGCAAACTGGTAGAAGAGGGGACCCATGATGAATTGATTGAACGCCAGGGATTTTACTATGATTTATGGCAACAACAACTCGTTTCTTCCGTCGAAGAGGAGGCATGACCCCCTGATGCAGAGAAGTTTGCATTTATAGGAAATTCCAATTATAAAGTTAGTTTTGTATAACCAAAAAGAGAGGCATGCAGAACAGTAACGATTCCAGATTTGAAAATGTCTATTCCAAAAAGGTCAAAGCCGGGAGTAGGCGGACTTATTTTTTTGACGTTCGAAAGACGCGTGGTGAGGATTTTTACATTACGTTGACGGAGAGCACCAAAAAACATAACTCCGATAATTACGAGCGCCATAAGATCTTCCTTTACAAAGAGGACTTCAACCGTTTTTTAACATCCCTTCAGGAAGTCGTCGAACATGTAAAGGTGGACCTGATGCCAGGTTACGATTATGAGGAGTTTGATCGCAAACAGGCAGAGTGGGAAGCTTCCCATCAAAACAATCATGAAGATGGTGCTGGTGGTGATCATGTCGGCGGAGACCATGAGGATATAGCCTGGTAAGTCTTATTATCTATCTTTTTTTCTTACCTCAATTCCATCCCATCACAAGGGTGAAAGTTTTAATTATTTGAGTTCAACTCAATTGATCAGGAAGTTCCAGGATCGAATCCATCATTTCTTCGGTGACATCCAGGTGGAATACCCATCGGATTAATTTGTCACTGATCGGTAAACATTTAATGTTGTGCTGAGAAAGAAAATCTGCAACACGAGCTGCAGAATAAGGTGCTGCCACCTGGAAAATAACAATGTTGGTGTGAACCGGGAATACTTCTTCTACCCACGATACAGATTGTAGTTTTTGAGCAGATCGTCTCGCCCGATCGTGATCTTCTTTTAGTCGTTTTATATTGTTGTCAAGTGCATAAATGCCTGCTGCTGCTAGGTATCCAGCCTGTCGCATACCACCGCCCATGACCTTTCGGACTCGTCTTGCATAGTCAATAGTTTCAGCACTACTGATCAATACCGAACCTACCGGAGCACCCAGTCCTTTCGAAAGACAAATTGAAATGCTATTGAATTGTTTTCCATAATCCAAGGTCGAATCTCCAGTCTCTGCTAATACATTAAATAATCGTGCACCATCAAGATGAGTAATAAGACCATGGTTTCTTGCAGTCTTTACGAGAGATTGGATTTGATCGAAAGAATAATAATTTCCACCACCCATATTGACAGAATTTTCAATGATCAACATACGGCTACGTGGATTCCAGTCAGCTTTTGGCTTTACGCCCTGGTTGACCATTTCTTCATTGATAATTCCCCGATTTCCTCGCATCACATGTATCGCCACCCCGGAATGAAAACCATATCCGCCTAATTCATATCGATAAATGTGTGACAATTCATCGCAAAGTATTTCGTCCAGGGGTTGTGTTTGTGCTTTGATGGCAATTTGATTAGTCATCGTACCGGATGGACAATACAGAGCGGCTTCATGACCAAACATGGCAGCCATTTTAGCTTCCAATTGATTAACGGTAGGATCCTGGCCAAAAACATCATCGCCCACTTCAGCATTCATCATGGCCTCAAGCATAGCCGGAGATGGTTTTGTTACTGTGTCACTGATCACATTTACAATCATATTGGTCAGGATTGAAGCATTGTTGGCTGAAATTAAGGAAAGCCAAAGTAATGTCCTGAGAGAGCTCCTTTATAAAACTAAATATCTAGATAATAACTATTTAAACATTTTTATTATTTTTAATGTGTGTTAAGGTTTGTGGTTCTTCTGAAGAATTATTAGAAGCCTTAGCAGCAACTTGGCCCGATCTCCGTTACACCAATACACATGAAAGGGTACATTAAGGTCATCGCTATCCTATTTATCCTGTTTAATATGGGTTGTTCCGGTGATGGTAACAACAGGCAAATTGATGTTGCAGAAGATGTGGTTCTTAATTTATTGCCTTCGCTCAACACGTATGGATACGGTTTGAATTTTTCATTTCAAAGTGACTCGCTATATAATTGCGAAAATGTCGGGTTTGTGTATACGTTGAAGAGTACCTCTGATGATGTCAACATTCATTTACTAGGGGTTCAGATACCTGAGTCCTGTGTAAGTGGAAATGCACCAGCTTTTGAAAAAGTAAAGGTGCCGGCGGAAGAAGGTTATTATTCTATTTCCATTGATATCGGTGATTACATTCACAACACCGGTTCATTAGTTGTTGAAAAGGATGTTTATAAAATTTATTTGAACAGCCGGTATGGCATGGCCATTCCTAATTACGTCATGTACAAAATTCCAGAAGGCACGATCTGGGGATATGCTGTTGCACCGAATGGCGCTTCGCAAAAAGAAGTTATGAATACAGTTCGTAGCGGACTCGATAGCATAACAGATGACACCGATTTGACAGAAGGTTATTATGGCTATTATGCAGTGAGCAAACCATTTGGCATTTATACTTTATTTCCAACTTATCATTCCGCTCAATCCTGTTTCGCCTTTCATTTTTCAGCCGACCATGCTGTTTTGGAAAATGCAATCGCAAACATTAGAACACAACTTCCTCCGGATACAGATTTCAAAGTATTTACCTGGGAAGGAGCAGAATTATAATGTTACTCCATTCTGCCCCCTAGCCCCCTAAAGGGGGAATAGTAGAATTCGCCTATACTTCTGACTTCCTTATTCCTTATTTCTTATTCTTTATTCCCTTCGTACCTTTCCCGCATGCCTACTTATGATATTGACAAGCTCAGAAATGAGGATGCCATGAAATTGCTGATCGGCCAGTTCAGGCAGAAGCTGGATGACATTTACCTGGGGGGTGGTCAGAAGAAGATTGACAAACAGCACGAACTGGGGAAATTGACTGCACGCGAACGGGTAGACCTATTATTGGATCCGGGAGCTCAGTATATAGAAATTGGGGCTTTCGCCGGTGATGGTATGTATAAAGAAGATGGAGGCTGTCCCGGTGGTGGAGTGGTAGTGGTCGTGGGCCAGGTTTCAGGAAGAGCTTGCGTAGTGGTAGCCAATGATGCAACTGTGAAAGCAGGTGCATGGTTTCCAATCACGGGTAAGAAAAATCTCAGGGCACAGGAGATTGCGATGGAAAACCGGCTGCCAATTATATACCTCGTCGATAGTGCCGGTGTCTATCTACCGATGCAGGATGAGATATTTCCGGATAAAGAACATTTCGGTCGCATCTTCCGGAATAATGCAAAGCTTTCCTCTATGGGTGTCCCGCAAATAGCAGCCATCATGGGATCATGCGTTGCCGGTGGAGCTTATCTACCGATCATGTCGGATGAAGCTTTGATTGTGGAAGGAACAGGATCGATTTTTTTAGCAGGACCCTATTTAGTCAAAGCAGCTATTGGTGAAGATGTCGATCAGGAAGTTTTAGGTGGTGCTACAACTCATTCGGAAATTTCTGGAGTTACCGATTATAAAATGCCGGATGATCAAACTTGTCTCAAGACCATTCGTGACCTGGTATCACGATTAGGGCCTCAACCAAGTGCAGGATTGAACAAAGAAGATGCATTGCCCCCACTTGGAAATCCTGATGATATTCTTGGACTGATGTCCAGTGATTCTTCAAAACCGTATTCCATGCAGGAAGTCCTGAAGCACATTGTAGATGGCGGTGAGATGACTTTGTATAAGGAACATTATGGTAAAACTATTCTTTGTGCCTATGCGCGAATTGATGGGTGGTCGGTGGGTATTGTTGCGAATGAAAGAGAAGTAGTTAAAACGAAGACCGGTGAAATGCAACTTGGCGGAGTGATTTATTCAGACTCTGCAGATAAAGCAACCCGTTTTATACTGAATTGCAATCAGAAGAAAATTCCATTGGTATTCATCCATGATGTCACAGGTTTTATGGTTGGCAAGCGATCAGAACATGGTGGAATCATAAAAGATGGTGCCAAGATGGTCAATGCGGTTGCCAATAGTACTGTACCCAAAGTGACCATCATTGCTGGCAATAGTTATGGGGCCGGTAATTATGCTATGTGTGGAAAGGCTTATGATCCTCGTTTTATTGCAGCATGGCCAACCGCGAAAATTGCCGTAATGGGTGGGGCACAAGCCGCAAAAGTGTTGACTCAAATCCAGGTTTCTTCTTTGGAGGCAAAAGGACATAAGCCTGATCCGGAGGGAGAAAAGAAGTTATTCGATCAAATTAAAGGCCGATATGATGAGCAGACCACACCATATTACGCTGCCGCGCGTTTATGGGTAGATGCTATTATTGATCCGAGAGAAACCAGGCAATTTATCTCGCAGTCTTTAAGGGCAGCTGATCACGCTCCCATTGAACCTTTTAACACAGGCGTACTGCAGACATGAAAAATATTTTTGCCATTTGCTTTTTTTGCTGCTCCACTGTTAGTTTTGGACAAACGAGTGAAGTAAAAAGTGTGACTCCTCAACAGGATAGTGTTCTGATTTCAAAAAATAATTACCAGGATCTTTTTAGGCAAAATTTTGATTTTGGTTTAACTGCTTCTGCATACAGTTTCCAAAGTATGTCACCGGCTACTATCCATTTAAGCAATCCATTTATGAGCGGCATGTTTTGCAAATTCGAAAATAAGTTTGAATGCACGACCAAAATCGCGCCTCGATTCCGATTAGGATCCTTGAATTACACCAACTGGATGGAAGGGAAGACGGAGATTTATACCCGGTATTGGAAGTAGTAATCAGTAATCAGTAAGCAGTCGGCTGTCGGCAGTGAGATGATGAATAGAAGAAATAAAAAGGGCGAATCATTGATTCACCCTTTTTTTATTTATTCTCCTTTTTGCTTAATTAATATAGCCCATATCTCTTGCTCCTTTATTCCAGGATTAGTTTTCGCGATTGAATGGATGTGCCATCGTGGATGCGAACGATATAAATTCCTTTTGGATAATCAAAAAGGTTGATCTCTACATTTTGAGAAAGCAAGTCTTCGTTGCTTACTGCTCGGGTATAAATAACCTGGCCCCAGAGGTTGAGGACATCCACCTTATAGTTATTTGAATTAGAGACATTGTCCCATGCGACATGGAAATTTCCTGAGGTTGGATTTGGTGTCAGGGTCACTGCGAGACCTGAAACAGGTTCTTCTGTGGCCGTGGATTGTTCAACGATAATCATGCCTTTCATTCCTCCAGATGCGTGAGGGCTGCAAACATACCAATGTGTACCAACGGTGAGTTTAGCCGGTGTAACAGTGCCACCCCCAAAAGGAAGGGAGAATCCTCCGGATAATGGAGTGTTCCCGTTATTATTCCAGGTAGTCTGGCTTACTTCGACAACAGTGTGGATGTTCGCGATCGTCCACTTGACAGAGTCGCCGGCTTGTATAGTCTGTGTGGCCGGACTGAACGTGAAATTGACGTTCACGATATTCCAGGTTTTGCTATACCCTGTCAATGCAAAAGCGCTTAATAAGAAGAAAAGTGTAAATTTTTTCATTTTTATGGTGTTTTGATAGTTACCGAAAATGGATGAGGTTTTTTTAAAGCGGAGGGACTTTAAGGGGAGAAACACAAATGAGGAAAAAATGTTTGCTCAACTGACTCTCTTGAAAAGCGAAATTAGGGATTAATTATCCGGGGTCAGGCTTATACAACCGCTAATAATGTCCAGCCGTAGCGAAAATTGGTTTCTTCGTCAAGGTTCTCGGCTTCCTCTCTTCCCCCTAGCCCCCTGAAGGGGGTAAATAGCCTTCTACTTTTTACTTCCCTATTCTTACTTCCATATTTTTACTTCTTTATTCTTACTTCCTTATTCGTTATTCCTTATTCTAAAAGAGTATCTTTTTTCACGGGTCCTTCCATCGTATACCCTTCAGCAAATTCCACCCCGATCAATCGCCCCATCTCTCTTGCCCTTGCCCGAAGAAATTCCTGGAAGTCAAGACCTGAAATAGGCGTGAATGGCTCTGAAGAAAAAGGATCGTAAAACTGTGATTTGAAGGCCATCACCGCCTGCGCTTTCTTATCGATATATGCTGTGATGTCAACACAGATATCAGGATGATGGTAGTGGTCCTGGATCATGTGATACACTTGCTTTGGACGCCAGGCTTTTAGTGGTGCTCTATTTTCTTCTAATTCGATTTTAACCAGGCCGGATAGAAAGCAACAATCGGAAATCAATTTAGAAGCACGACCGTGATCAGGATGACGATCACTGACCGCATTCGTGATCACGATTTCAGGTTGATGTCTGCGAATGGATTTAATGATTGGAAATTTGTTTTCATCAGTGAATTCAAAAAAACCATCACGGAGTCCAAGGTTTTCGCGGAAAGCGAGTCCCATGATTTCAGCAGCTTCTGTGGCTTCCTGGAATCGGATATCTGCGTTTCCTCGTGTGCCTAATTCGCCACGTGTGAGATCTACGATGCCGACTGTGGCTCCTTGGTCGATGTGTCTGAAAACAGTGCCGGCACAACATAATTCTACGTCATCCGGATGAGCAGCGATAAAGAGGATGTCTACTTTCATAAGAGGTGCAAGGTAAGTTTTTTACCAGCGGATGAGGCTGGCACCCCAGGTAAAACCGCTGCCAAATGCAGCAAGACAAACTAAATCTCCTTTCTTGACATGACCTGCTTCATTTGCTTCTGCAAGAGCTATAGGAATAGATGCTGCAGTAGTATTTCCGTACCGTTGGATATTATTCCAGACCTGGTCATCACGCAGACCCATTGATTTTTGTATGAACTGGCTGATACGTAGATTGGCTTGATGACAAACTAATAAATTGATGTCTGTGGATTTGAGGTTACAATTTTTTAAAACCTCATTGATCACTTCGGGAAATTTCACAACAGCATTTTTAAAAACGAGTTGTCCATTCATATTTGGAAATAGCATGCCATCCGTTAACATTTTTGGACTGATGAAGGTCTCCCCATATTCAGCATCTTCATAACCATAGATGGAGGGATCTTCAGCATGAACACCACTATGTGCACCGGGATTGATCATGGCGAGTTCTTCTGCAAATTCTCCATTAGCATGAATACGAACATCGAGAATGCCGCGATTAGGTTCGTCGGTTGCTCCAATTACCACTGCACCTGCACCATCGCCAAAGATCACGGTGACATTTCTTCCTCGTGTTGAATAATCGAGACCCATCGAATGAACTTCTGCGCCGACCAAAAGAATATTTTTATAAGCGCCGCTTCTGATAAAAGCATTCGCGACGGAAAGACCATAGAGGAAGCCGCTGCATTGATTGCGGATATCGAGTGCCGGAATTTCAGTCTGATTGATCCCTAATTGTCTTTGAAGGAGAACTCCACTTCCGGGAAAATAATAATCGGGACTCAGCGTAGCGAAAATGATCATTTCTATTTCATTCGCCTGCATGCCTGCATTTTCAAGTGCTTTCTTTGCAGCTAATGTTCCTAATGTTGAAGTGGTTTGTTTGTGGCGAGTGGCGTATCGTCGTTCCTGGATTCCTGTGCGTTCCTGGATCCATTCGTCCGTGGTATCCATGTGGCGTTCAAGGTCTTTGTTGGTTACTATATTTTCCGGGACGTAGTAACCGATTCCTTTGATATATGCTGAAGGCATGATTTTGTGGATTGATGTTTTGTAAAGATCGGGATTTTGCCCCTATACTTCGACCTGCCCTTCTCATCCTCGTGCTACAGCTCAGTAACCATCCCCCTGAAGAGGACTTGTTATTGTTTTGTGAAATGCTTTCATCGCTTCGCGTTCTGCCCTTAAATCCCCTGAAGGGGACTTCCTTTTGGATGGCGAAATGCTTTCGCCGCAGAGCGGCATAAGGTTGGTAGAAAATGAAATGAAAAAAAATCCCCATTTAGCCGCATCGCGGCGGAACTCCAAAGTGTAGAATACAAAACATAATCACCGTTGCACGATCAATTTCCTAATCGCTTGTTTTTTATCCGCAATAAATTTTAAAATGTACATGCCTTCGGGAAAAGTATCGATGGAAATTTCATTTTTATACGCTGAAATATTTTCTTGATGAACCAAGTGCCCGGTCAAACTATAAATTTCCAAATGACAATTTGTGTTTCCAATTTCTGGTAACTCGACATTAAAAAAACCTGATGCAGGATTTGGAGAAATTTTGACCTCCAATTGATATTTCAATTCATCTCGAAGACCAGTTATTTGAGAATCGATGTAAGCGAGCATCAACTTCACCCATTCTCTGTATTGAATACCGCTGGGATGTAATCCATCGCTGGCCACATATTCCGGATGTTGAAGACCAAGCCTTGAAATCGGAGTGATATCGAAATATGTAATCCCGAGACTATCTGCTACATGTTTATTGTAGGCGTTGTATTGATCGATCTCCTGGCTGATCTGATTTGGATTCCCGCTTTGTTGGCCATACGGTGTGTAAGCATAATCCGGAATGGATACAATAAATACATTCGATGCATTTCCTCCAGAGTACCGAATGGCTGAATCTACTAAGGCAGGAAATTCTGAAACATATTGACTAAATGGGTGTCCCTGGTATTGATTGTTCACACCGATCAGCAACGAGACAAGATTATAGTTTTGATTTTCTAAATCTTGATTTTTAATGGCATTGATCAGGTTGTCTGTGCGCCAGCCTGTGGTAGCAATGTATCGAAGATCAGCTGTCGTAAATCCCCTGATTTGTAGTGAATCCCGAAGCTGAGCCGGCCAGCGTTGATTGGTGACAACGTTTTGACCGATCGTGTAGGAATCACCGAGCGCCAGGAAGCGAATCGGATTTTCTATTTGAAGGGATTGCGATCTAATCGTGCTGTAAGTCATGAAAAATGAAAGGAACATCAGTGTCCATTTCCATTGTTGGCAATTGCCGGAATATGATGTCATCGATTGAATATACGTGGAAGTGAAGCTAAACGGATTTATTCTCGAACGTGATCCGTGACCCATGAACCGGCATCCTTACTCCTTACTCCTTATTCCTTACCCCTCAATGGTTATTCACCAAATTTGCAATTGAGACCTTATACATCCTGCTGAATCCATTTTCATATTGATGAATCACTTTATCAAATTCCTCAAGATTCTGGAAATGATTTTTAGAAATATCACTTCGACGACTGGTAAAATAAAGTGTATTGGTTTTTAAATCAACAAAAGGACAATAATCCATGTATTTCGAATTGATGACAGGGCCGAGAGATTGTGATTCACCCCACGATCCATCTTTGGTTTTATAACTGATAAACAAATCACCACTACCTACATTGCCTGGACGAGCATAGCCAGTGTAGAGGACATATTTTTCATCGGGCTCGATGTAGGCATTGAATTCAAGACCGGGTGTATTTATGGATTTGGCAAGTGGAGTAGGAGGTGAGAATGTTTTATTTGTTTCATTCCAGGTACTGATAAAAATATCGTCCTGACCAATACCATTTTCCCGCTCGGAAGTGAAATAGATATTCCCCTTTCTTGAAAGTGATGGATAGAATTCGTCTTTATCTGAGTTGACCGGTGCGCCGAAATTAATTGGTGCTGACCAATCACTTTTTATGTCTTTCCGTTCCACATACCAGATGTCGTAATCTTTTGCTTTGGTTGAATCAGAATTCGTCGGACGATCGGAAGAGAAATATAAACGCAATCCATCTGGAGAAAGTGATGGTTCAATGTCACGATAATTTCCACAAAATGGCAGCATTATTGGTTTGGACCATTTATTTTTCTTCTTCGTCATGCGCACGATGATAGCAAGTTCTTCCAGGGGATTTTGAATTGTGAAATACGCTTCGTTTCCATCTGTGTTCATCGTGAAGTCACGGACATTGGGATATTGGATGAGGAAATCGAAGGCTGGAACAGGTTTGCTCATTTCTTGCGAGAACACAGATGTTGTAATCACAAGAGCAACAATTACGGAAAGTTTAGATTTTGGCATAGGGTGAAATTGCATAATGCAATCATAATAAATTGAAGAATTCGACTAAAATGCACGCAGAGACGCGGAGACGCAGAGAATCTCCTGCTGCCCCTAGATCCCCTGATGGTTCGACTACGCTCACCAACCGAGGGGACTTCTTTTAGTCCTGTCAAAAATTTTAATTCGTGTAAATCCGTGTAATTCGTGGCAAAATTAGATAGCCACAAAGACGCTAAGACACAAAGGAAATTATTCTTTTCGCTCAACACTTTTGAAAGAATACGCCGTTTGCCCATTCTCTACCCCCTAGCCCCCTGAAGGGGGAAATGGAATTCTTTGAAGGTATTTCTTCAGTTGTTTTTAATTACTTCTTTGATAGAGTAAGCAGTTTGCCCCGGCTGTCCATAATATGTTTTCATCAGCATATCGCTAATAAAACCAAGGATTAAAAATTGCAAACCAATCAAAAACGTAAGCAGCGTAAACATTGGCCAAAAAGTTTCCGACATATCCTGGCCATGGAAAAATTCCCAAAGTGACATCAAGCCAGAAAAGAAACTCACAACAATCACTAACAAACCTATCGAACCTAAAAAATGAAACGGACGAGTTGCATATCGATTCCAATACCAGATCATCACCATGTCAGCGAAACCTTTCATGGTGCGCTTGAAATTGTATTTCGTTTTTCCGGCAGAACGTGCGCGATGATTAACAGGAAGCTCGCCGATTTGAAAGCCTTTCATTTTTAATAAGGCAGGAATGAAGCGGTGCATTTCTCCGTAGAGATTAATATTGTCAAAACATTCTTTCTTATAAATTTTTAAAGAACATCCGCTGTCGTGAATGCCATCTTCAACTAAAACAGAACGAAGGAGATTGGCGACGCGGCTAACAAATTTTTTGGAAAAAGTATCCTTGCGGTATTTGCGCCAGCCGGAAACGACATCGAAATCATTTTCTTCAAGATGCTTCACTAATGCAGGAACATCAGCTGGATCATTTTGCAGATCACCGTCCATAGTCACGATGTAGGGATATTGTGCTGCTTTAATTCCCGCATCAAAGGCAGGTGTTTGACCAAAATTGGACCGCATGCGAATGATCGTAACGGGAGAAAGCTGTTTGAGTTTATTGTAGGTCCCGTCAGTCGAACCATCATCAATCATGATGATCTCATATGGTACGCCAAGACCCATGGCCATCGCATTGATTTCCTGGTGTAATTTTTCAACATTCTCTACTTCGTTGTAGACAGGGATTATAAAAGAAATGGATTTCATGCTAATGTGATAATGTGATAATCTGCTAATGTGCTGATGGGTTAATGTGATAATGTGCTGATGTGAGAGTGTTTAAATGTTTAAATGTTGAAGTGGTTAATGAGCATTTAGGGGATAGGCTTTATACCAGTCTACAAATTTGCGGATGCCATCTTCAAGATTAGTTGTAGGAGCGTAGCCGGTTAATTGTTGGAGTAGAGTAGTGTCTGCCCAAGTCGTGGACACATCACCTTGTTGCATGGGTTTAAAATGTTTGATGGCTTTTTTGCCAAGATATTTTTCGAGGATTTCAATAAACTCAAGAAGATTCACTGGTTGGCTGCGGCCGATATTGACGATGCGATGAAGATCATTTCCTTCACCGACCGGAGGATGCGTGATTAATGCTTCGATGCCTTGAATAATATCATCGATGTACGTAAAGTCTCTTGAGAGATTTCCATTATTGTATACATCGATGGGTTCATCGTGCATGATATGATCGGCGAATTTGAAATACGCCATATCGGGACGACCCCATGGGCCATAGACAGTGAAGAAGCGCAAGCCGGTCGAGGGAATTTTATACAACGCCACATAAGAATGAGCTAAAATCTCGCCTGCTTTTTTTGTGGCTCCATATAGAGAAACTGGCGAGTGCGTTAAGGCTGACTCTTTAAATGGCATCTCTTCATTTGAACCATAGACGCTCGAGCTGCTGGCGTAGATGAGATGCATCACAGGATTCCTACGACAGGCTTCGAGGATATTAAAGAAGCCTTGCACATTCGAGTCCATGAAGGACTGTGGATGATGTATGCTATGACGAACTCCTGCTTGTGCAGCTAGATGAATGATGACTTCAGGTTTAAAAGAGTTGAATAAGGCGTTGAGATTCGGACTATCCATTAAATCCAAATAATAGAAGACAAATCCTTCTACCCCTTTTAACTCTCTTCCCTGCACTAAATTTTCCTGGCGGATTCCGAGTTCTTTGAGCCTGGCGTATTTCAAACGGACGTCATAGTACGCGTTGAGATTGTCCATGCCATAGACCTCGTGGCCTGCAGCTAACAGGGCCTTTGACAAGTGAAAACCTATAAAACCTGCGGCGCCGGTGACCAGGATTCGCATCAGCAGTTAGAATTTTGGTGCAAGATAGGCAATGGCTTTTTGATGACTTTCAAGGAGAATATGAAGTTTGGTGCTGTTATGCATCATTGAGATAAAGAGATAGTTTTGAATTATCTAAAATCAAACTAATGCAACGATTTGTATTGAGATTATCATTGGCTCTTTGCTTGGGTTGGCCAGGTTTGGCGAAGTCTCAATTTCATTATGATTCATTTGATCCCGAAATAGTTCGCCTGTCCAGATTGGTTTGGGATGATTCGTTGTCGTCTGAATCCATAGAATGCATTCAAAAGTGTTTACGATCGGATTTTTCAAATGTGCATTCGTGGGCCTATATAGTCAGTGGTGTTCATTTGGAGGACTTCGATCCGATATTTGATCACTCTGAAAACGGGTTTGATGAAAGGATGAAGGAGATTTTGGTTGGTGCTAAATTGAGTATAAAACCGGATTCCTTTCTATTTGCCAATATTCCTTATCAGGAGATGCTTCAACGCCCACCCAGGGTCCATAAATTTACTTCAGCTGAGGAGTATATTGTGGAGATACTACTGATTCGTTCTGTAAAAAAAATCAGGGCTGGCAAAACAGTGGTCAATGAAAACATGAATGAATTTGTGAGGGTGCTAGATATCCAGCAAAAGTATTTATTGGAAATGGCAAGCATAACTAAAGAGGAATTAATTGAAAAATTCGATTCTTTGGCAACCCTATCTGATTCTATTCAACTTCAGGCAATCAGTTTAGAATCAGTTTTTAATACTTATCGTTCAGTATTTATTAATTTTTTCCAAAATTATTATTTACCAGAACACTTTTACAAATTATCCCTGCAAGCACAGGTTTTTGCCATCCAATATTGGATATGTAATTCGGACCTCCTTGATGAGACAGGAAGAATGAAGCTTATTCAACTGATGAGCATCCCTGTGGCGGATCCTATCCATAACAGATTAAACTTTTCAAAATTGCTATTAAAATGTGTATTGGAAAACTGCTCTCGGGAAGAATATCAGGCGATGATAGAACCCTATATTGATAAAGAAGCAAACGCTAAATACATGGAACAAATTCGCAAACGAATGGAAATGGAAAATCCGGAAATGTTTAAGGCGCCGGAACCAAAGAAAGAAGAACCATCTCCAGCATCAGGTAATCGAATGATAAGGCCGGAAGAAAGAGTGACCATGTTTGAAAACAGTAAACCGGCCGAATTGCTTCAATACATCAGGGTAAATTATAAAACTGATTTATACCTTAAAGAAAAATTCATTTTTAATCCTGTTACTGTCAATTTAAGAGCAGCAACACAAAAATTGGGAAATTTCAATGGAAACCTGACCAATAAATTGGAGAAAGAACTAGAATCAGTAGTGAGCGCTTTTGTGGATTTAGGGATTTTACGTCCAATGGGTTGTTATGGGGAAGCAACCAACCTTGTTATTGGTTTAGGTAAATGGTCTATTCCCGGACTGAAAAAAGAATTTTTCAACGAGGATAAGGAAAGAGTACAATTTGCTTCGCAAAAATTGATCGAATTAAAAGACAAAGAAATCGTTAATTGGTTAATCAGAGTAATCAATAATAGTCAGGATGAAGAAGCCAGGAAATGGCGCATCATGATGTTAAAAATTATGCGAGATTTCAGAGAAAATCCCTATCCAAATCGTGGAGTGTCAAAGCAGGAATCGGATCTAATAGCGAGGGAGATTATAGATCCATACTTAGCATTGATTAAAAGTCCTGTAAAATAGGGAGAATAATTTTTGACCCTTAATCTGGTTCAATCAGAAGGTGTGGAAGCTAACAGCCTGGTGTTTTAAGTGAAAGCGGGACTACATCCAGGATAGGAAGTGGCAAAATAATGGAACCCCAGCGCCATCTTTAAGATTTCGTCGAAATCCTTTTCCAGCTTTGGTTACCATAAAGGCATCGTCCTTTATGGTAAGTGTCTCGAACACCCCCAAACGTTACCGTCAAAACCATTTTTTTTTGCCCTCAGTATAAAAAAGTTCTGCTCAAGGGTACATCTGCCAAATTCTCGTCTCTTACTACCAGAGTTGACCTCTTAATGAAATGCTTACTTTTGAAAAACTGAATTAAACCTTTTCCCGATCCGCCAGTCCAACGGCATATCGGATCACTTAGCCAAAATCACAACTATGGCAGATTTACTTGAACTTCGAGCCCAACTGAAAAACAAGTTTTCCTCTCCACCGTCACCTCGCCCCAATCCCCTTGAAGCCTTCCTCAACGCACCTCCCGTCGTCATCAACGGTAGCCTCGATCCATACGCAGGTCCGTGGAATGAGCAAACCGCCAAGCATCTGCTCAAGCGCACCATGTTCGCTCCAACAGCACAACAAATAGCAGATGCAGTATCTGATGGACTGGAAGGAACTTTGAATAAACTCTTTACCCCTTATGCTGCCCCCGATCTGCCCATCAACTATAATGAGCAAAACGACTTCAATGTCCCCATCGGCCAATCCTGGGTATATGCAGCAGTAACCCCAATGCTCAATTATCCCAATCGATCCATTCGCGCCTGGCAACTCTCCCTCTTTTTAAATGAAGGCGTCAGCCTGAGAGAAAAAATGGTGCTCTTCTGGCACAATCACTTCGTCACCGCCGATGCACTCAACGCTAAGCTGACCTATCAATACATTGACCTGATCCGAACCAGTGCTCTCGGAAATTATAAGCAGTTGGTCAAGGACATGACGGTCAACAATCTCATGCTCCAATATCTGAACGGTGCCCAAAGCAACAAGACCGCTCCGAATGAAAACTATGCCCGCGAGCTACTTGAATTATTTACCATCGGCAAAGGTGTCGAAGCCGGACCTGGTGATTATACTAACTACACTGAAACTGATATTAAAGAAATCGCTCGCGCACTGACGGGCTGGACCGTCGATGTTCAGAGTTTCGGCATTGCAGGCCCTCATCCGGCTGCAGTGTTCAGGCTCAACCGACATGACACCGGCGTTAAGCAATTGTCGAACCGTTTTGGAAATGCAGTGATCAATAATCTTGCTGCGAATGAATACAAAGCAGTCATCGACACTATCCTCGCACAGGATGAAGTGTCGAGGTTTATGGCACGCAATCTCTATCGATGGTTTGTTTATTATAACATCGACAGTGACATCGAAGCTAATGTAATTGAACCATTGGCACAAGTGATGCGGGATTCGAATTATGAATTGCGTCCGGTTCTCGAAGCATTATTGCGAAGCGAACATTTCTATGATGAAAATGCAATTGGTTGCCAGATTAAAAGTCCAGTTGATTTTACTGCATCGGTGATCAAACCATTTTCAGTTGCTTTTCCTGCGGACCTTAATAAAGAGTATGTCGTTTGGTATGCT
>Ga0068851_10000120_pt1 | contig 42246 bp, 29 predicted proteins | sample KBSCornC12_FD_66588 | JGI IMG/M metagenome (GOLD analysis project Ga0068851, IMG submission 66588) | Corn rhizosphere microbial communities from Kellogg Biological Station, Michigan, USA - KBS Corn C1-2 | ecosystem: Host-associated > Plants > Roots > Rhizosphere > Soil ...
AAACTCACACCAAATGCTTTCTTCAATATCCAGGGTGAGTTCCGCTACAGCAGTTTAGAAGACAACAATAATTTCCATTACGGTATTGGTTTCAAATATTACTTCGTGAAGAAACCGCCAATGGATACTGTAGTAACGATTGCAGATATTGATGGCGATGGCATCAGTGATGAATTTGATGCTTGTCCGACTGTTCCTGGCTTGCTGGCATTTGCCGGTTGTCCTGATAAAGATGGTGATGGAATTCAGGATAGTCAGGATGATTGTCCTGAGATTGCCGGTTTGATGGAATTGCACGGATGTCCGGATGCTGATGGTGATGGTGTGCCGGATAACAAGGATAGTTGTCCAAACGTAGCTGGTCCTGCTTCCAATTTAGGATGCCCAACAACTAAGGATACCGATGGAGATGGTATAATGGATGATGTTGATAAATGTCCTACTGCTCCGGGTTTAGCTAAGTTCTTTGGATGCCCGGATACTGATGGTGATGGTGTAGAAGATCCGATCGATAAATGTCCAACGATACCGGGTTTGGTAGCCTTCATGGGTTGCCCGGATTCAGATAAAGATGGGATTGCTGACAATGAAGATCATTGTCCGAATACTTATGGACCTGTTTCCAATCATGGATGTCCTGTACTAGAAGCTGCTGAAAAAGAAGTGCTCACTTTTGCTATGAAAGCAGTGCAGTTTGAATTAGGAAAAGCTGTGCTCAAACCGGAAAGCAATAATGTGCTCAACCAGATCGCGAGCATCATGAAGAAATATCCGGATTACAAGATCAGCATCGAAGGCCATACCGATAACACCGGTACGGCTGCTGTAAATGAGAAATTATCGGAAGCAAGAGCAAAAGCTTGTTATGATTACCTCGCATCGAAAGGTGTTCCGACATCACGTATGTCGTATAAAGGATTTGGTCAGACACGGCCGATTGCTGATAATGGTACTTACTCTGGACGTACTCTTAATCGACGTGTTGAGTTTAATGTGACGCCGATAAATTAGACGTATCAGTTGAATTCAAGATGATATTTGGCGCTTCTTAATTTCGATTTATTATGTAGATTGCTTTCCATGCAATTTCAATGGAAGAAATATATGTTGGCCATGACACTATTATGTTGTGGCCAATTTTATTTATGCGCACAAGGTTCTGAATTCAATAAAAGGATTCTTTTGGATCAGCGATCAACGATTTTCCGAAATATCCTGGTAGATGGAGATAGCTTGATTATCTCTGGAGAAATAGGGGAAGATTCACTGGGATTATCTGGAATCTTTGTATTGAAAATTGATTCCTTTGGTAACATAGGTAAAATGCATTATTTCCGTGATCCATCTTTGAATGACCATTTGCTTCTCGATGGCAAAAAGCCATTTATCAGAAATAATTCTGGCAATTTGATTGTCACCGGTGTTTTTCTTGTAAGGGATGATTTGTATTTTATGGACCTTGATGAAAATCTAGATAGCATAATATACCGTGAGTATTTAAGTAATTACGTGACTATGTATGCTGAGGATGTATTCGAATATGAGGACAGTTATTATGTGACAGGACATATTCAGTCCAGCCATGGAGATCACGATGTTTTCTTTCAAAAAATTGATAAAAAAGGAAACAAAATCTGGGAAAAAACTTATGGTGTGCCTTCCAGGGATGAAGTTTGCCGTGCGGCTATAGTAGAGAATGGTGGTCTAACGCTCCTGATCTCTGAAGCTTTTGACAATACTCCTACTATAAAAAATGATACTCGATATTGGATTAGATTTATGCATATTGATACCAGTGGTACCATTCTATCAGATTGGAAAGAAGAAGTGACTGGGCATGAAGGTTGGTCTGGGTCTCTTGTGAAATATGGAACTGACTATATCTATACCGCTAATTTCCTCGGTGAGGAGTACGGTTTTGGATTCTTCCAAGCCGGGCAAGTGGTACGTCGAGATAAGGATTTTCATCTGATTTGGAGGAGGCAATATGGCGCACCAGACACTTATTTCAATGGCCTTGGAGATTTAATTATTGCGCCAGATAGCAATTTGCTAATCACTGGCCAGATACTGGATGAAAGCAAAAAAAATGTCTTACAGCGAGTAATGAAAATTTGTCCTGATGGTGAAATCCTTTGGGAAGTTAGAGATACAGGAATTATACTGAATGACGGCGAGTCACTCAATTATATGGAAGGAATCGTTGCCTCATCTTGCAATAGTACTTACGCAGTTGGATATAGTTATAAGAGTTCCGGATTCTACGAAGGCCTGATCCTCAAAGTCTCTGGAGATGGATGCATCGATACTCTTTGTACAACAGTTGATATTGAAGAGATCCTAAAAAATAAAATCAATAATGCCAAAGTTTATCCCAATCCAGCCAGTGACCACATCACCTTCGATACTAAAGATGCTTCAGAGGAAAGAAATGTCGAGCTCTTTAATCTTCAAGGAAATTTAATGATAAGACAAAATTTATCTCCGGGAAGTAACACGATTCAAATTGATAAGAGTGTTTTTCCAGAAGGACTCTATATCTGGAGATTGACGGATAAAACGGGAAAGCTCATCAATGTGGGCAAGATAGTAGTCTTGCGTTGAATCTTGCTGCATTTGAATATCGGATGATGGCGAGGTTTAAGAACTGATAGATTTGATTTATTACATCACGTATTTGGATCTCGTTGGTTGGCGGACTTCGTGCGCCGAAGGGAACGCACTTCGTCCTCCGAAGGCGGAGATAGTTCGACTCCGCTCGCTACGGCGGAACTCCAGCCAACGGCCATTTATGCTTTTGATAAATGCAAAAGGAAGTCCCCTTCAGGGGATTTAGGGGCAGAAAGGTGGACTTTTCAGTAATTTACTGAGCCTTCAATCATCTCCTTAAGCAGGCCAGACCTTATTGTCACCGTTCAAACACGGATTCTAATTTGATCCTTAATGAAATTTAAAGTTTACGGATTAATCATTTTTATTGTTGCATTAGCCTCAAGCCTGAGTGTTGGCCAGACCTATTTTGTTTTTCAAAGACTCGGTCCGAACAGCTACCTCCAAAAACTCAACCTGGATTGTCTCTGCGATGATTGCTGCCATTTCACTTTTATAGGTCAAACAGTAAACCTGCAGGATGGGCTTACGATGAGCCCGGATGGAAAATTATATGGCACCGATTGGACTAATCATATTTACCAGATTGACACATTAACGGCAGCAGCCACTTTAATATTCTCGATGCCCCCCGTGCCCAGGATGCTTGGCCTTGTAACGCTTGGCGGTGGAATATTTTATTCTTTACTCGGAATTACAGACCAGATTGCGGATACTTTAATCGAGATCAATGTCAATACCGGAACAGTGACGAAGCTGGGGGTTGTCCCTTTCCATCAAATTGGCGACCTGACTGTATATAATGGGGAAATATATTTCTATTATGTTTTTCCTGATAATTGGAATATTCAGACCTGGGGCATCGTCAAACTCAATGTAAATGATCCGGAAAACAGCACCCTTGTAGTTGATTGTGAGATAAACTGTTGCTTTTGGGGTTTTTCAGCAACTAATCAATGCCAGACCGTTCTTGCGCAGTGGGAATGGCTTAATCAGCAAAAGCTTGCCACGATCAGCCTCGTTGATGGAGCCGTGACCTACATTTGTGATCTGCCGGATGGAATATTTTCCTTCACCTCCATGGAGGAATTCTCTTCGCCCAATCAATGCTATAATTTTGACCTGGACTGTAATGATAGTTCCGGCGCGATCGATGCTGATTACAATGCCCCAGAAGTCAATTGCCTGACCAATGAATGTCCGATTGCCGATGATGACATTGGTATAATCTATGATTCCAAAATAGCGGAGATCACCATTCACCTAACTGGATCACTTCCGGACTATCCGGATGAGTTTTTAAAATACACAGGTATGATCTCGGAGATTGATGTGACGGGCTCCAATTCCGACCTGATCACGATGACCAACACAGGGTTGGCCACTTCTACTGATTTTAGAAATGCACTTCATGCCATCCATTACCGAAATATAGCTTCACCCTTCACTGCTGGTCCACGTACAGTAGAAGTTCAGTGTACCCTCGTATCCGGCGTAGTTTTAAATCTGGCTACTGCAAACATTGCTGTCGTTGAACTTCCTGTTCTGCCAGTTGATTTGGGCACTGATCAGGTGCTATGTGTTGGAGAGAAAGACACATTGGATGCAGGATATCCCGGCGCAACCTATCATTGGTCCAATGGATTAACAACGCAAACTTTGATTACTAATCAACCAGGAACTTACGCGGTGACGGTCGGCATGAATGGTTATTGCCCGGGCACCGATGAGGTCAACCTGGAGTTTGTCCCCGTGATCAAAGTCTCATTAGATGGTCCTGCAGGAATTTGCATTGACAATACCGCAGAACTAATTATTAATTCTGACAGCCCGATTCCACTCACGATTGAAATAGGTTCTTCCACAGGATCAACTTTTGTTTTGAATGATGTCACGGACAATTTCACTTTTACTGATTTGCCTGTTGAAGCAACCTTATACACGATTTTACAAGTGACACCTTCATCACCGGCATGTATCGTATTGCTGGACTCGTTTCAATATGTTGAGGTGTTTCCAACGTATTCCATGTTGGTGGACACCAGCATGTGTGAGGGAGACAGTCTTTTTATAGCCAATCACTGGGTGAAGCAAGGAGGAAATTATAATTATACTTACCATACCGTGGAAGGATGCGACAGTGTGGTCACAACTTTTTTAATTGTTTGGTCCGCAACTCATATCGACATTCAATCTACAACTTGTGATTCCTCAGCCGCAGGAGTTTTCGTGGCTACACTGAATAATCCAAATGGTTGCGACACTTTGGTCACCACAACAATCACTTTACTTCCTCCGGATACAACTCGTATCAATTTATTAACCTGCAATATTTCAAATGTGGGCAGCACGACGCAGACATTATCGAATCAAATGGGATGCGATAGCGTAATCATCATGACGACGAACTATATGTCGCCTTCTGATACCACGCAACTTTCTGAAATCACTTGTGATTCCTCTTTACTTGGAGTATTTCCACAACTTCTGATCGCACAGGGTGGATGTGACAGCATGGTCATCACCACGATCACGATGGCACCATCGGATACGACTTATTTGTCTGGCATCTCCTGTGACGCTGCCAGCATCGGTGTTTTTCAAAATTTACTATCGAACCAAATGGGATGCGACAGTCTTGTCATTACTACCATCACAGCAGGAATACCGGATACAATTTTGATCTTTAATACTTCCTGCGATTCTGCGAACCTAGGCGTAAATGAAATCCATTTCACGACTTTGGAAGGCTGTGATAGTTTGGTGATCACCACTGTATCCTTTTCGGCACAGGATTCAACTTTTATTGCGAGTTCATCGTGCAATCCTCCAGATGTTGGGGTGTTTGTACAGCAACTGACTAATGGATTTGGATGCGACAGTATTGTGACCACGACGGTGTCATTCCTGCCATCGGACGAAACATATATTACCAGTACTACCTGTGATCCGGGCGGGGTGGGGGATTTCGTCGAAATCCTACAGAATCAGTCTGGATGTGACAGTATTGTGCATGATATAGTATCGCTTTTACCTTCGAGTTCAACTTTTCTGTCATCGACGACTTGCTCTTCATCTCAAGCCGGAACATTTGTCACCACGCTTCAAAATCATTTTGGCTGCGATAGCATCGTTACACTGATAGTTTCATTAATTCCTGCTGACACCACACAATTAATTTCAAAAACCTGCGATCCTGCACAAGTCGGTAGTACACAAAATACTTTTACCAACCAGGATGGATGTGACAGCCTGGTGATCCAAACCACAGAATTATTTCCTTTACCACAATTGAATGCACAAGTCACTTCCGATTTCAACGGCTACGGTATCAGTTGCTTCGGCGAAAGCGATGGCAGTGCAATAGCAAATGTCGCGGGTGTCGGCCCTTATCAATATTCATGGTCAACAGGTAGCCCAGATCAAAGTATCACCGGATTAAGCAGCGGCGAATACTTCGTCACGATTATCGATTTTAATGGATGTCAAACGACAAGTTCAGTTTCTATTTCAGAACCGGAAGAATTTTCAATAGGATTTGAAGTTGCCCAACCCGATTGTTTTGATAACCACGTAGGCAGCATCACCCTCATGCAAACTGGCGGTGTTCTTCCAATACGATATTCGATTGATGGAATTAATTTTCAATCCGCGCCGATATTTAATTCTTTATCAGCCGGAACCTACACCTTGACTGCTATTGATGCGAACGATTGTGATGTGCAGGAAATCATCTGGATCAATGTCCCTATTGAAATTCATGTTAACCTCGGCATGGATAGGATTATTATTCCAGGTGATACCACCAACCTCGAAGCGATCATCAATGTTCCATTTGATTCATTATCCACCATCACCTGGTCTGGATTGTCAAATCCAAATTGTCCAACGTGCTTAATACAACCTGTTGCACCGATTATCACTACTGCCTATTCAATTTCTGTTTCCAATTCCCAGGGATGTTCCGACCAGGATTCTGTCGTCGTTTCTATTGAAAAGAAAATCGATATCTACATCCCGAATGTTTTTTCTCCCAATGGTGATGGCATCAATGATCAATTATTTATTAATGCTTCTGCCGAAGTTGAAACCATTGAGTCGATGGAGATTTTTGATCGGTGGGGAAATATAGTTTTTGCAGCAAGGGATTTTGCTCCGAATGATCCTGCTTATGCATGGGATGGGAAGCGCGGTGGGGTAGCCATGAATCCGGGTGTGTTTGCGTATAAACTGTTAGCGAGGTTCAAAGATGGAAAGCATGAAGTCAGGAATGGGGATGTGACTCTCGTCAGATAATCCAATTGGTATCTCGTTGTGTTCGACCCCTCCGGGGTCGGGGCTTACATATCTTTAAAGCCCTTGGGTCTGCGACCCAAGGCTAAAGATATGTAAGCCCTTCGGGCTTAATCCTGATTGTATCTACTGCTTGCATTTTGTTCCTTGACCCTTGCTTACTGCTTACTGGTTACTGCTTACTGAATTCCCTGCTTATCCAGCCACGCCTGGTATCTCCTTGCATTCTCATTATGCGCAGAGAGTGTGACCGCATAGGCATGACCAGGTCCGTCTTCAGTAGGCCTTGCACAGAAATATATGTAATCATGTACTTCTCGATTCAACACAGCATCGATGGAAGGAAGCCCAGGCATAAATATTGGTCCGGGAGGTAAACCCAGATTTTTATAAGTGTTGTAAGGAGAATCGATTTGAAGATGTCCATAGAGTATTCTGCGCAAATCAAATTCACCTAGAGCAAATACAATGGTCGGATCAGCCTGCAATGGAATACCATCGCGTAAACGATTGAGATACACTCCAGCCATTCTCGGCTTTTCAACATTGTAATTGGTTTCCTTTTCAATGATCGAAGCTAATGTGTAAACCTGCTCTTGCGTCAATCCAATCGCAGTTGCTTTGTCTTTCCGTTCCTGCGTCCAAAAACGATCATACTCTTTCAGCATACGTTTGCAAAAATCGGCTGGGCTTGCGGTCCAATAAAATTCATAAGTGTTGGGAATAAAACGAGTGAGCCTGGATTCTTTAACAGTGCCTGCGAGACTATCAAAATGTTCATCAAAGTATCCTAACAGGTCCAGGGAATCAAATTCAAATTTCGCTGCTACGCGTCCACACATTTGCTCGATGGTTCTAACATTTTGAACTGTTACTTGTATTGGAGCCTGGTTGCCACCACGTAGCAGAGTTATAATCGCCTTATTGCTGGCTAAGGCCGGGATTTTATAGCGTCCTCTGCGAATGGTGGTGGAATCGTATCCCATTTTGTCTGCCGTCCAGCGAAAGTTTTTCTCATGAAGGATCTGCCCATTATGTACGAGACTATCAATGATGCTTTCTAAAGTAGAACCTGTCGGAATAAGCAGGATGTTATTGGCGAGGGGATAGGGTGTATTCGGAGCAAATGATTTTAAGTAAATCCTGTAACCAAATGCTCCGGCAGCAACCAACACAACAACGCCAACAATTATAAGAATACGCTTCACCAGGATTGGAATTTATAGTCAGTGCTTGAGCACGAGATCAATACTGCTCATTTTCATTTGGAAAATCACCCGACCGCACATCCGATACATAACGACCGACTGCATCTTTGATTTCATCGTAGAGATGTAAATACCGTCTTAAGAAACGGGGATTAAATTCGTGATTCAGACCCAACATATCATGCACCACCAACACCTGTCCATCTGCTCCACCACCAGCGCCAATTCCAATAGTTGGAATCGATAATGATTGGCTGACTTCGGTTGCAAGTAATGCAGGAATTTTTTCAAGCACAAGGCTGAAGCATCCCAGTTCCTGCAAAAGCAAAGCATCACGTTTTAGTTTATTGGCTTCTTCTTCCTCTTTCGCTCGAACGACATAAGTCCCAAACTTGTAAATCGATTGTGGTGTCAAACCTAAATGTCCCATAACCGGAACGCCTGCAGAGAGTATTCGACTGATGGAATCACCGATTTCTTCTCCACCTTCCAGTTTAACTGCATGTGCACCAGACTCCTTCATGATTCTGACCGAAGATTCTAAAGCCAGTTTGCTATTCCCCTGGTAGGAGCCGAATGGCAAATCGACAACAACGAGTGCACGCGATACTGCGCGAACAACTGATGAGGCATGATAGATCATCTGATCCAGCGTAATCGGCAGGGTAGTCTCGTGACCCGCCATCACATTAGACGCACTGTCGCCAACGAGGATGATATCAATACCGGCATCATCCAGGATCCTGGCCATAGAGAAATCGTACCCAGTCAGCATGGCGATCTTTTCGCCACCCTCCTTCATTTCCTGGAGGGTATGGGTAGTGATGCGTTTTGCTTTACTGTGAATAGGCGTGGGCATAGGAAGTGATTCAGGATATGAAAGGAAAGGCAAAGATAAACGCGGCAGGATAAAACCTCTTATATGCCGCCGGGCGGCAAATATTGGATTTTGACCGATAAAGCGCATATAAAGACATATTTTCGCGGCATGAAATGGATTTTCGGACTCTTATCCCTGGCTGCCTTATTTACCGCCTGCGACAATACCCTCGTGGTCACGGACCAGTGGAAAGATATCCCGGTGGTTTGGGGACTGATTTCAAAAAGTGACACCGCCATCTATATACGGGTTGAAAAAGCCTATCTGGATCCTACCACTTCCGCTTTGGACATCGCCCGGATTCCGGATTCTCTTTATTACGATAACGCAGTAGTCCAGTTGAAAAGAATTTCCTCCGGCCAGGTGTACACCCTCCAAAGAGTGGACGGCGACCTGGAAGGCTATCCAAGAGATAGCGGGACTTTCGCCGAATCGCCCAACTATTTATATAAAATCAGAGCCAATGAAATCGCACTGGCTATCGGCGAAAAATATCAATTCATTTTGCGCCGAAATGATCATTCCGATTTGGTGACCGCTGAAACCATCATTTTGCCTAAAGCTGTATTGCGTGTTCCTACTCCAGGCTCACTCTGTAGTTTCAAATCCAATTCACTCTTTACGTTCGATTGGAATCCAATTCCGGATGCCGGCATCTTTGATCTCCATGTTATGTTTCATTATGATGAGAAATCACCAGAGACTAGCAATATTTTTCAACACAAATCTTTTGACTGGGTAGTGGTACGCAACCTGACGGAAGATATTTATAAAGTCGATGGAGCTGAATTTTACCATTCTGTTGCAGCCAATATTGCAGAAGATGTCAATGCGACGAGACGTTTTGATAGTCTTGATATCGTGGTTTGGTGTGCCGGTCAGGAACTTGGTGAGTTTATCAAAATATCGCAAGCCAATTCAGGTATTACAGCCACTCAGGATATTCCAACCTACACCAATCTTTCTGAAGGCATCGGAATTTTCACCTCTCGTAACGTGGCCAATTACACAGGTTTTGGATTGACCAATTCTTCCCTGGATTCCTTAAAGAACGGTAGCATCACAGGGCACCTAAACTTCCAGTAATCATTCATTTGTGACGATTTGTCAGGTTTTCTTCTTGAGGTCTGACATATGCTCATTTTCCATTAACCTTTTGGCAGAGAAAAGGTTATAATTCTGGCATGGCACAACCATTGATCGGGAGATAGTGTATTCAAATTGTCAAAGCAAAAATTAAGATCTATATGGGTAAAATAATTGGAATCGACCTTGGAACCACAAACTCTTGCGTGGCTGTCATTGAAGGCACAGAGCCTGCTGTCATAGCCAACGATGAGGGTAGAAGGACAACGCCGTCGATCGTCGCTTTCCTGGATAACGGAGAGCGCAAAGTAGGTGATCCGGCCAAGCGCCAAGCCATCACCAATGCTCGTCGCACTGTTTACTCCATCAAGCGATTTATGGGCCACCGCTTCAGTGAAGTTGGAAAGGAAGCCAGTCGTGTGACGTATGGAGTCAAGAGTGGACCAAATGATACGGTCAAAGTAGAAATTGATGGTCGTCAATACACGCCACAAGAAATTTCTGCCATCATTCTTCAAAAGATGAAGAAAGTGGCTGAAGATTATCTCGGTCAACCTGTAACAGAAGCTGTCATCACAGTTCCTGCTTATTTCAATGACAGTCAACGCCAGGCTACTAAAGAAGCTGGTGAAATTGCTGGTCTTACCGTTCGTCGTATTATCAACGAACCTACAGCCGCTGCACTTGCTTACGGTCTTGACAAGAAACATAAAGACATGACCATTGCCGTGTATGATCTCGGTGGTGGTACGTTTGATATTTCCATCCTCGAATTGGGTGATGGTGTATTCGAAGTAAAATCAACCAATGGTGATACTCACCTCGGTGGTGACGATTTCGACCAGGTGTTGATCGATTGGTTAGCAGATGAATTCAAAAAACAAGAAGCGATAGATCTGAGAAAAGATCCAATGGCGCTACAACGTTTGAAAGAAGCTGCTGAACGCGCTAAGATTGAATTGTCCAGTGGTATGGAAACTACCATCACACTTCCTTATGTGACAGCTGTTGACGGTGTGCCTAAGCACCTTGACACCAAGCTGACGCGTTCTAAGTTTGAGCAACTCTCTGCAGATCTCGTAGCGCGCACATTGCGTCCATGTGAACAAGCCATCAAAGATGCCGGAATTGATAAATCAAAAATTGATGAAATCATTTTGGTTGGTGGTTCGACTCGTATTCCAAAAATTCAATCAGCAGTTGAAGAATTTTTTGGAAAGAAACCAAGCAAAGGTGTTAACCCTGATGAAGTAGTTGCAATTGGTGCCGCTATCCAGGGTGGTGTGTTGAGCGGTGATGTACAAGATGTACTCTTGCTTGATGTGACTCCGCTGTCGATGGGAATTGAAACGATGGGAGGAATTTATGATGTGGTCATTGAAGCCAACAGTACTATTCCGACCAAGAAATCAAAAGTATATTCTACCGCATCGGATAATCAACCTTCAGTGGAAATTCACATTCTGCAAGGGGAACGTAAGATGGCTCGCGATAACAGACCTGTTGGTAGATTCATTTTGGATGGAATACCACCAGCACCCCGTGGAATGCCGCAAGTAGAAGTGTCTTTCGACATTGATGCAAATGGTATCCTCAATGTATCGGCCCAGGATAAAGGCACAGGCAAAGTACAATCGATTCGCATCGAAGCCAGCACTGGACTTTCGAAAGAAGAAATTGCACGCATGAAAGCCGAAGCTGAAGCCAATGCTGATACCGATCGCGCTGAAAAAGAAAAAGCTGAGAAGATCAACACTGCAGATGCACTCATCTTCCAAACTGAAAAGCAGTTGAAAGATTATGGCGACAAGATTCCTGCAGATAAAAAATCAGCCATTGAAAATGCACTGGCTGAACTGAAAGCTGCATACGAATCCAGGGATGTCGATCGCATTGATAAAGGTCTGGAAACATTGAATGCTGCATGGCAAGCCGCCAGCCAGGATATCTACCAGGCACAACAAGCTTCTGGTCAACAAACCGAGCAGACAGATCAAAGCAATCCATCTGGTAATGGAAAAGGCTCTGAAGGGGATGTGACTGATGTTGAGTTTGAAGAAATGAATAATAAGAATTAGGCTGAAGCCTTCGCTGAAGCTTCGGCTTCCGAGGAAGGAAAAGGCTAAGGCTAAGGAAAATTTGAGAAGGCGAAGTAGAAATGCTTCGCCTTTTTTTTCGCACTACCTCTGCCCCTAAATCTCCTGAGAGGGACTTCCTTAAATTTTTTTTTAAAAATATTTTCTTAGAAAGGTAATAAATGGAGGTGCTCGAGACACTTACAAGTTGGTAGTGGTTTTCGACGAAATCTTAAGAGATGTGTCGTCTCTATATCACTGTGTCTTTGATGAAAATTTTATTGGTCAAATGTGGTAACATTTTGACTTCTAGAGACACTTACCATAAAGGACGATGCCTTTATGGCAAACAAAGTTGGTAGTGGTTTTCGACGAAATCTTAAGAGAGGTATCGTCCTTCCACTACTGTGTCTTTGATGATGAAGTTGAAAGAAGTCCCCTTCAGGGGATTTAGGGGCAATGGGTTACATTCCTCTCACATACGGCGCTGTGTCCAGGTTTGAAAATCTTCCGGCTAAAAATTCATAATGCGCTGCCATAGCAATCATCCCTGCATTATCTGTGCAATATTGCATCGCCGGGAAGTAGACATTCCAATCGTTCTTTTTACTTAATTCAAGCAATCGATTGCGAAGACCTGAATTAGCAGCAACGCCTCCGGCAATGCCGATTTCTTTGATATCATATAAATCGGCAGCGTAAGTAATTTTTCGAATTAAAATTTCAACAATAGTATGCTGAATACTGGCGCAGATATCGGCGAGATTATTTTTAATAAAATCAGGATCTTCTTTTTGATGATCACGGATGTAATACAAGATGGCTGTTTTCAATCCACTAAAACTAAAATCAAGATTTTCAATTTGAGGAATGGGAAATGAAATGTTTGCTTTCCCTTCTTTCGCTAACTTATCAATCAGCGGACCCGCAGGATAGGGTAATCCCAAAATTTTTCCGGACTTATCAAATGCTTCACCAGCTGCATCATCCAATGTTGTACCAACCACTTCCATCTCGTCAAAATTTTTCACCAGTACAATTTGGGTATGCCCTCCGGAAACGGTCAGGCATAAAAATGGAAATGAAGGTTTAGGTTCATCAATGAAATGAGAAAGCACATGGGCTCTCATATGATTGATGGCAATGAAAGGAATTCCAAGACTCAGCGCCATTCCTTTTGCAAAACTGAGCCCCACGGTCAATGAGCCCATCAGGCCAGGTCCGGAAGTGCAAGCAATCGCATCCAATTCTTTTAATGAAACATTGGATCGTTGCAATGCTTCGTCTACAACAAGTGCGATATTCTCCTGGTGCAACCTGGAAGCCACCTCAGGCACGATTCCACCATATTTGGCATGTATCGCCTGGCTGGCAATAACATTGCTCAGGATGACACCATCGCGGATGACTGCGGCTGATGTATCATCACAAGAGGATTCAATGGCTAGAATACAAGGCTTATGTGCCTCCATGCTGCAAAAATAGAATTAATGCGATGTGCAGACCGCAACAGTGACGGGTCTAGCCACCCCAGTCGAAAAACCATTATCATTGCTGGCTCGTTTTTTGAAGTAAAAAGCCCATAACGACTGGATAAACGTGCCCGAAACCTCCTCTCCACCTGAATTGATCATCTCCTTGTCCCACGATAAGGTTAATGTTCAGCTCATGGCGTTTCCCCACAAGAGACTCAATACCTGGAAGACTTCCTTTCCCATCAGCGGTGCATTCGTCAGTGACCAGGTGTCCAGGGCATTGGACCTGGCCCTCTCCGAAAACCCGGATCTCATCGATCATTTTCCTTGCGTTTACCTGGTATTAATGGATAGGCCCAACTTACAGATGCCGGCTTATTTGAAAGAAAACGGAAAATTAGCAGAAGTCGCATCTCGTCATTTACGCGTACGAATTGGAGATAGTCTCTCTGTAGATGAAGCTTCCGAAAACAGCGTGATCTGCTATAGCCTTCCAAAAGAAACATTGAATGTCTTGCAGGAATATTATCGTTCCATCGGAAGTATTCATATTGTTTCTCTGTTGTGGAAAGCAATTCTGGATAGCATGAAAACACAGCCCCTGCAACATTCAGGTTTGTATGGTGCTTTGATAGGAAATGTATTATTCATTTTGGGAAACCGTGATGGTAAGTTGATGTTTTCTAAACATTTTACAATTCGTGATCAAGGTGATGTTGAATATTTTAGTATTGCCTGCAAGCGATTATTGAAAGCTGAAAAATTATATTGGATCACCATTCGTGATGAATTCTCTTCGTTTACGGAACCACGTGATCTTTATATTCGATTTGATGAGCATCTCTCTTTTCCATCTCTCGCAGACCTCCTGGCCACATACAAGCCATGCGTATCATAGGTGGAAAATGGAAAGGACGTAAACTCAATGTTCCTTCAAAAAGCTGGCCCGTTCGCCCCACCACAGATTTCGCGCGCGAAGCACTTTTCAATATACTCGACAACAGAATTGATTATGAAACGACAATTGCATTGGATCTCTTTGGAGGTACTGGTGTGCATAGTATCGAACTAGCATCAAGAGGTTGCCTCGATATCACCTTTGTCGATCGATATCGCGAAAGCACAAAATTTATGGAAGGTTTGGTGAAAGAATGGGAGTTGCCCATCAAAGTGGTGAACAGCGATGTCATGAAATTTTTAGCTGCTGGTTCGCGCAAATGGGATTACATTTTTGCTGATCCTCCATATGACATGCAGGGCATTGGTGAGTTTCCAGGATTTCTCCTTCAATCTGATGTTTTGATGGAAAATGGATTCTTCGTGCTCGAACATAATTCCACGCTAAACTTCTCTTCCATCCCCGGGTTTAAAGAGTCCAGGAACTACGGGCAAAGTGTCTTTAGCTTTTTTGGCCAGGGATCGTAACTTTGCCGCCCTTCTATGCAGGATATCATCAAAGAAATCGAATCAGCGGCTGGTAAAGCCATCAAAGAGCTATATCAAGTAGATATTGCTCAGGGTGACGTATTGGTTACACCGACCAAAAAGGAGCACCAAGGTGATTATACCCTGGTCACATTTCCATTGGCCAAGCTCCTTAAACTTGCACCTCCCCAGATTGCCCAGGCACTTGGAGAAAATTTAAAGAAAAATAATGCGTGGATTGAGAGTGTTGAAATCATCCAAGGCTTTCTCAATATTTCATTGCGATCTGATTTTTGGTTTTCTGCATTGAAAGAAATGAAATCCAATCCTGATTTTTGGAAACCTGTCCAAACACCAGAGCGCATCCTCGTTGAATTTGCATCGCCGAATACCAACAAACCACTTCATCTTGGACATATACGGAATATTCTACTCGGTTGGTCCACGGCAAAAATATTTTCAGCTTGTGGTCTTGATGTAAAGCGCGTTCAAATTGTCAATGATCGTGGCATCGCCATTTGCAAAAGCATGGTGGCCTGGCAAAAATTTGGCGAAGGAAAAACACCGGAGTCAGAACATATAAAAAGCGATCACTTTGTCGGTGATTGGTATGTGCGTTTTGAAATTGAATTTCAAAAAGAATATAAAGCGTGGCAACAAACCGATGCTGCTAAAACTGCTTTTAGTCAACGCAAGGATATTTCTATAGAGGAAGAAGAATTTTTTAAGAATTATAAGAATCACTATTTCAATACGGCAAGTAACATCGGACTTGAAGCTAGAGAGATGTTATTAAAATGGGAGGCCCATGACCCTGAAGTCAAAGCACTTTGGAAAAAAATGAATAGCTGGGTCTATGCCGGATTTAATGAGACCTACGCCCGACTTGGTGTTGAATTCGATAAACTGTATTATGAAAGTGATACTTATTTATTGGGAAAAGACCTGATTGAAGAAGGATTGAAGACAGGTGCGTTTTATAAAAAAGATGATGGTTCTGTTTGGGTTGATCTTACTGAAGCAGGATTGGATCATAAACTTTTATTGCGAAGTGATGGTACTTCCGTATACATGACGCAGGATCTTGGCACAGCTCAAAAACGTTTTGAAGAATTCAGTGCAAGACGAATGGTCTATGTCGTGGCGGATGAACAGAATTATCACTTCCAGGCTTTGTTTGCTATCATGGCTAAGCTTGGTGCACCTTATGCATCTGGTTTGCATCATTTGTCCTACGGCATGGTTGATTTGCCGACAGGAAAAATGAAATCAAGAGAAGGGACCGTAGTGGATGCGGATGATCTCATCGATGATGTGATCAGGGAAGCTGGTGAAGCTGCACAAGATCGTGAAGGAACGGATCCTGAAATCATTCGAAAGATTGCCATGGCGGCTTTAAAATATTTCATTATCAAAGTGGATCCAAGAAAGCGAATGACATTTGATCCAAAGGCATCTGTTGATTTGCAGGGGCAAACCGGCCCATACATTCAAAATGCATATGTCCGTGTGCAATCTATTCTTCGAAAAGCTGAACATGAAGCTGGAAACTATGAACATTATGTTCCAAATGAAGATGAGAAGATGTTGCTCAACATGTTATTGCAATGCAGGTCCATCATAGAAAGTGCAGCGAGAGATTATAGTCCTGCCCTGGTGGCCAATTATGCGTATGCCCTAGCCAAAGAATATCACCGATATTACCACGAGGTCAAAGTGCTGCAAGCTGAATCGGATGAAGCACGCAGTTTCAGGTTAGATTTGATCCGGATTATTGCAGAAATATTGAAACAAACGATGGACTTACTCGGAATTGAAATGCCGGAAAGAATGTAAGTTAAAAATAGAAGCATGGAAGAATCACGTTCGCTCAATTTTATAGAAGAGATTATCGAAGAGGATATCGCCAATGGCAAACATGCCGGACGTGTGCATACTCGTTTCCCGCCAGAACCCAATGGTTATCTCCATATCGGGCATGCAAAAGCGATCTGCATCAATTTTGAACTCGCCAAAAAATATGGCGGCCTCACGAATCTTCGATTTGATGACACTAATCCCGCTACGGAAGAAACAGAATATGTCAATGCCATCAAGCGGGATATCCGATGGTTGGGTTATGACTGGGATGACCGCGAATATTATGCTTCCGATTATTTCGATCAATTGTACGAGTTCGCACTGGAATTGGTTCGTAAAGATCTTGCCTTTGTCGATGATAGCACTGCAGAAGAAATAGCGGAACAAAAAGGGACGCCTAATGAACCCGGAAAGGACAGCCCCTATAAAAGCAGGACGATCGAAGAGAACATGGATCTCTTTGTCAAAATGAAAGAAGGTCAATTTCCGGATGGTTCAAGAGTATTGAGAGTTAAAATTGATATGACTTCCCCGAACATGCATATGAGGGATCCCGTCATCTACCGTATCAAACGTCAGCACCATCATCGGACAGGAGATAAGTGGTGTATTTACCCGATGTATGATTTCGCACATGGACAAAGTGATAGTTTGGAAAAAATCACGCATTCCCTTTGTTCCCTGGAATTTATTCATCACCGGCCTTTGTATGAATGGTGTATTGATAATTTGGGCATCTTCCCGAGCCGGCAAATTGAATTTGCACGGATGAATGTCAATTACATGATCACCTCCAAGAGGAAGTTATTGCAATTGGTTAACGAAGGATTGGTGACCGGATGGGATGATGCCCGTATGCCAACACTTTCAGGTGTCAGGAGAAGAGGATATCCCGCAGCAGCTATTCGCACATTTTGTGATAAAGTAGGAGTGGCTAAACGTGATAACTGGATTGAAATTGAATTCCTGGAATCTTGTGTGCGCGATGAATTGAATCGCATAGCACAACGCCGCATGGCCGTGTTGGATCCGATAAAAGTTGTCATTACAAATTACCCGGAAGGTAAAGCGGAAATGCTTCCTTCAGAAAATAATCCTGAAGATGTAAATAGTGGTAGCAGGGATATGCCCTTTAGCCGCGAGATTTTCATTGAGCGAGAAGATTTCATGGTCGATCCACCAAAGAAATATTTTCGGTTAGCGCCTGGCTCAACAGTTCGTTTGAAAAGTGCTTATATCATCACCTGTGAATCTACCGTCACTGATCCAGATGGTGTCATCACCGAAATTCATTGCACGTATTATCCGAATTCGAAAAGTGGAGAGGATACCAGTGGGATTAAAGCTAAAGGTACTCTTCATTGGGTCAATGCAGTTACGTCGGTGAAAGGAGAAGTGAGAATGTATGAGCGTTTGTTTACAGTACCAAATCCTCTGGAAGAAGGATTAGACTTTATGACGATGGTGAATCCGAATTCGATGCGTGTCTTATCGGATGTTCGATTGGAACCCGCGTTGACAGAGGCTAAAGAAGGAGAGAGCTTTCAGTTTATTCGCCAGGGCTATTTCACATTAGATAGAGACTCAAAGCCTGATCACCTGGTCTTTAATCAGACCGTTTCACTTAAAGAAGGCTGGACACCGAAGGAATAAGGAATAATGAATAACGAAGTTAGAAGTAAGAAGTGAATTGAATAGCCAATAACCAATATCCAATAACCAATTTGGAAGTGAAAAGCCACCTCCGTGTACTCTGTGAACTCTGTGCGAGGTATTTGAAAATGGATAACGAAGTTAGAAGTAAGAAGTGAATTGAATAACCAATAACCAATAACCAATATCCAATATCCAATAACCAATTTGGAAGTAAAAAGTCAACTCCGTGTACTCTGTGAACTCTGTGCGAGGTGAGTGGAAAAGAATAACGAATAGAGAAGGAGAAGGTAGATGTGAGAAGTGGAACTATTTCGAAATTAAAAGCTGACATAAAACCCCATCCTCATCGGGGCAATAGGATCATCAAAAGACTTAGTGGTAAAATCAATAGAAAGATCATCGCTGATATTAAAATCTTTTAGATGGGCATCCACATAAGCATCTATTCCTTGCGCCACCCATACCAACGCAAATAGGAGGATCGCACGTTGCCGATACACATTCGCATCATCCCGTAGTATCCGCAAAGTGGCAGGATCCGTAACGTTTTCTATTCCATCAAGACCAGGACAATTATGAGGCTTTACAAATGGTGTCATATCGATGCTGGCCTTATAGGCTTCCTTAAGGCAATTATATTGTTGAACATTAATCACCATGTAGGCACCCATTCCTCCAACAGCTGCATAAACAAATGGCAATCGCAAATAACTCTTGTTATAAATCTGACCTGCACCAGGAATGATTAAACTCATCACCATAGACTTTCCAGGTTTACCGGCGAAAATGGATCCTTTCTTTTCTTTTTTAACAACAACAGGAGTGGTTGAGGTATCGCTCTCTGTCTGAGCTTGCACGATCATTACAAACATCATCAACATCATGGTGATGACTATAGGTTTGTAATTGTGATTCATGCTTTACTATTTCTTTTCAGGAAATTGGTGTCAGGATCTAATCGCGATCTAAATCCTGCAGGATCTCCAGGATCTCATTCAATTCACGATCCGAAGAAAATGGAATGCGGATATCCCCTTTTCCTCCTTCTTTGTATTTCACTTCCACCTTGGCACCAATTAATGATCGTAATTGATTTTCGATTTGCCGTATTTCAGCAGGGGAATTAGTTGTTTTTGGTTTTTTACTATCTCCCGTGGTCTTTGGTTTTGACGATGACCTTTCTTGATATTGTGCAACTAATCGTTCAGTTTCACGTACACTCAAACCTTTTGAAATGATTTCGCCCAACACCATCAACTGTGCACTGATGTCTTCTAATCCAAGTATAGCTCGTGCATGGCCCATGCTGATTTCTTCAGTACGAACAGCTTGCTGAATACGCGGAGGCAATTTTAATAAGCGCAGAAAATTAGAAACTGTACTCCTTTGCTTTCCCACCCGCACCGACAATTCTTCATGTGTCAGTCTGACCTCTTCCAATAATCGCTGAAGACTGAAAGCGACTTCCATAGCATTCAAATCGGCGCGCTGGATATTTTCCACAATGGCCATTTCCAACATGCCCTGGTCATCTGCAATACGTATGAATGCAGGAACTGTAGAGAGGCCTGCTTTGCGAGCAGCCTTCAATCGTCTTTCGCCTGCAATCAACTGGTATTTTCCTTCATGCAATCGTCGTAAGGTTAGCGGTTGAATGATGCCATGAACCTTGATGGAATTAGTGAGCTCTTCTAATGCGGTTTCCTCAAAATCTTGTCTTGGCTGATAAGGGTTAGCCTCAATAGCATCAACAGGAATCTCCATGGTCTCCCGTGTCAATTCAATAACCTCTTCACCGGTAGGAGCAGTACCTCTTTCCTCGATATTGGTGATGAGGGCCCGGATACCTTTACCCAGTTGCATTCGGGGAGTTTCTTTAGCCATGATCAGCGTTCCTTATTTGGTGTATTGAAATTGGATATGGTGTAATAACGTGTTTCATAAAGATTCATTTTAAACTTTCTGAGAAGTCGAATCATTATTCATCTTCAGAAATTCGGTCGCCAGCTGCATGAAATTCATGCTCCCTGTGCTGGCTGCATCGTACATAATGACAGGAGCTTTCATACTTGGTGATTCACTGATCTTGCTGTTGCGATGAATGATGGTGTGAAAAAGCGGTTCAGTGATATTCTGCCTGACTTCCTCCAGTATCATATTGGCTAATCGAAGCCGGCTATCATACATGGTCATCAAAATTCCTTCGATCGCCAATCTCGGATTTAAGTTTTCTTTGACCAGCGCAATGGTGTTTTTGAGTTTCTGCAATCCTTCCAATGCATAGATTTCAGTTTGCATGGGAATCATTACGGAATCCGCAGCAGTCAGCGCATTTACTGTAAGCAAACCTAAAGAAGGCATGCAATCAATCAGGATGTAATCATAATCATCGCGCACTTTTTCCAATACCTGTTGCAAAATATACTCGCGACGCATTCTGGATACCAGTTCCAATTCTGCTCCAACTAAATCAATATGGGAAGGAAGGATATGCAAGTTTGGCGTCGGGGTCTCCAAAATTACTTCTTGGGCAGGTTTCCCATTGATGATGCAGTCATAAATTGTAGGCTGACCGGGTTCCAGCAGGATACCTAGGCCGGACGTACTATTGGCCTGCGGATCTGCATCTACTAACAATATGCGTTTTTCCAGGACGGCCAGGCAGGCGCCAAGATTGATGGCGGTGGTGGTCTTTCCGACCCCTCCTTTTTGATTTGCTATAGCTACAATCTTACCCACAGACAGGAATGCAAGGTTTTGGATGTTGAAATTCAGAGAAAGCTCCGTCGAAATCACTTTTATGGGACATTTCGACGGGGCGCAAAAATACACCTAAAGGCTCCAATTAGGGCAGATTTTGGGTAATCAGGGTTTTGCTTCAAAGGTTTCTTAAGGCTAAACCATGAGGTATAATAGCGGGTTACACTGAATTTTACAGGCTTTATTTTAACCACAAAACTTCCCGTAAGGGGGGTCGTTATATAAAAGATTGAGAAAAAGAGAGGCCCAGGAATCTAAATTCCAAAAAAGTAGGGCAGGGGGACAATAAGAAAAAAACGAGCTTCCAGACTATATTAAACAGGCTGAAAGCCAGACAATAATGCATTGGGTGAGATTGTAATAGTCTTTTTAAAGCCGCTTTCGAGCGGCTTTTTTTTTGTCGGTTAAAAAAGATAAAGTTTGCCCTGATAATCAAATTGTTATATTTGCCATCCCCTCTGGTACAAGAGTTTATATCCAAATGAGCATGCTGGCATCGCCTATGAGCAAGGAAGAAGAATTAATTAAGAAGGTTTTGAGCACCTATGTAACCCGTAACGGATTTACAGAGGTCAAGGCCAATATTGATGGATTCGAACCTCCCTCTGCCCTGAATAACAAAGGAAATGAAGACCGGATCATTCCGGATATTATGGGTACCCGGAGAGGTGGCCGATGGTATATTGAGATCGTCAGAAAAGATGGCGACGCAGAAAAGACGGTGAGCAAATGGAAGCTCCTGAGCATCCTTGGACGCGCTCGCAATGGTGGCTTAATCCTTATTTCTCCTCCTGGAAGCTATGCTTTTGCAGAACGACTGACCAAAAAGCACGATATCGTAGTAACGATAGTCAAGTTTTAATCTGAATAAAATAAAAAAGGCGTCCCGCGGGTCGCCTTTTTTATTTATAAAACTTTAAGTAGTTCTTCCTCTAGTGTGCTCCTCGGATTCACTGCCGCAATTTTTCCCTGGCGGTCGATGAGGAAAGTCTTCGGAATACCTTGCACGCCATAAGCCCTTGCAGCCTGCGTGTCCCATTTAGCTAATTCGCTGACATGATAAGGCCAGGTCAACTGATCATTAGCAATGGCATTTTTCCATTGAGTTTTACTTTGCTCAAGACCAGATTTATATTCTTCATCAGTAGCAAAGCGTTCCCTTGTGCGGGAATCAATTCCATCCAGCGATACACTGTAGACTGTAAAACCTTTATCCTTATACTTATTGTAGATTTCCACGACATGCGGATTGTTTTTGCGGCAAGGTCCACACCATGATGCCCAGAAATCAAGCAACACTACTTTCCCTTTCAAAGAAGACAACGTATATTTTTTTCCATCCGGGCTATTGAGTGAAATATCCGGTGCTGGCATTCCAACCTGGATCAATTCTGCATTTTGCATTTGCTGCGAAGCTTGCTCCAGGGCTAAAGCGAAGTTGTTATACTCATTCACATATTCGTGGTTGGGGTATTTCTTTTCCAGGAGGGCAGCTGCTTTTTTATGAATGTCAAAATATTCTGGTCGGTTGCCAAATGCATTGATTGCCATTTGCATACCGGCCATTGGATAAGGGGTATTGAAGATGTAGTCTTTCACATCGTCTGCAGTTACTTTTCCCTGTGCCAGGAGATTCATGGCCTCCAGGAAATTTCTTGCACTTTCTGATCCAATCACTTTAACATCACTCGTGCGTACACCTTCGAGATCGCCTTTGACGGAAATAGGGCCTGTAATATCTTCCAGCACCATGAATATTTTCCCGGTACCGATACGAATGCGATATACAGCGGGTTCAAGACCATCTTCAAATTTAAATTTGAATGAGCCATTCCCATCAGAATCGGTTTGTGCCAGGACAGCGGTGGTATTGGTAGGTCCCATTTTATCAAAATAGACCTTCATATTCGGAGCATCGGTTATCGTGCCACTCAAAGTGAGGCTTTTAGACGATAAAGCTCCGCAGGATGCAACACTGATCAGGGAGATGATGAAGAGACCAAACGCCAGATTTCTCATATAAAAAAATTTAAAAGCAATATTTATTGATCGAGTATTTCAGATAATGCATTTTGATAAGATGGAGTCCATTCCTCCATGGTGCCGAATGACTGTCCGCTAATCTCCAGATTCCCTCCGGTCACTGCTCCTAAACGCAAAAAGGGAACAGCATGTTTAGTCAGCATCTGTTGAACATTTGTTAAATCCGTTTCGGCAACACTGATGACTACGCGGCCCTGGCTCTCACTGAAGAGGAAAATATCTTTTCTCTCTTTATCAGGAACGGCAATCCTGAATCCAAGATCACCTGCCATTGCGCTTTCCATCAAGGTGACAAATACGCCACCTTCTGAAACATCATGTGCACTTTGTACATACTGATGAGTGATCAAATCTGTAACAGCTACATGGACTTTCTCTTCTTTTCCTAAATCAAATTCAGGACATGGGGTAAATCGTTCAACCAGAATTTCTCTGACATACACCGAGCTATGAACATCAGTGGGTAATTGTCCAATAAGCACTATGATATCTCCTTCATTTTTAAAAGAGAGTGATGTTGCATGTTCTGGTTTTTCAACCAATCCAACCATGCCGATAGTGGGTGTTGGGAAAACAGGTTCAGTCTTGTCTTTCAACACAGACTGATTATAAAAACTGACATTACCGCCAGTCACCGGGGTATCAAACTTCCGGCAAGCTTCACCCATGCCTTTGATGGCATTGACGAATTGATAATAGACTTCAGGGTTGTATGGATTTCCAAAATTGAGGCAATTCGTGACACCAATCGGAATACCGCCGGAGCATCGGATATTTCTTGCAGCTTCTGACACTGCAATCATCGCACCGATGTATGGATCAGCATAAACGTAAGCACTGTTGCAATCAACAGTCACCGCCAAAGAAACATCTGTCGATTTCAAACGAACGATTGTTGCATCTGATGGATCATTTGTGTTAGTGTTGCCTGTTCGGACAGTATGATCATATTGTTGATAGATCCATCGTTTGGAAGCAACATTAGGAGAAGTAAATATTCTCTTGGCTAAGTTGACTAATTCTTTATCCGAGGGTGATGGGGGAGTGAAGGATTTTATTTGATCCATATACACTGGACGTGTAAAAGGACGATCATATACTGGAGCACCACCACCTAACACAAGAGAATGTGCAGGAACTTCAGCGACCTTGTCTCCGTATCGATAATATTCAAGTTTTCCGGAAGCTGTGACTTCGCCGATTTGTACGCATTCGAGATCCCACTTGTCGAAGATGGCCTGGATTTCTTTTTCACGGCCTTTCTTTACCACCACCAGCATTCTCTCCTGGCTTTCAGAAAGAAGAATTTCCCATGCAGCCATGTGATGTTGACGTGTCGGTACAAGATCAAGATTGATGATCATGCCTGTGCCGGACTTAGCACTCATTTCAGAAGTAGAGCAAGTGATACCTGCTGCACCCATGTCCTGCATGCCGATGACTGCTCCGGTTTTTATGATTTCAAGACTGGCTTCTAATAAAAGTTTTTCCTGGAAAGGATCTCCCACTTGTACAGCCGGCAAATCTTCAGCACTATCTTCTGTCAAATCCGCTGATGCGAAAGTGGCTCCATGAATACCATCTCTTCCGGTTGCAGATCCGACGATGAAAACAGGATTGCCTGGTCCTTCTGCGATAGCGGAAACTGTTTCACCGACTTTCACTATTCCCACCGACATTGCATTGACGAGAATGTTTTGTTGGTAGCAAGGATCAAAGTAAACTTCGCCACCAACAGTAGGCACGCCGAGGCAATTACCATAATCACCAATCCCACTCACCACGCCTTTTATGAGATGTCGCATGTGGGCTACTTGAGGATCGCCAAATCGCAATGAATTGAGCGCGGCGATCGGCCTGGCGCCCATGGTAAAAATATCTCTGTGGATTCCTCCTACACCGGTAGCCGCACCCTGATAGGGTTCAATAGCAGATGGATGATTGTGGGATTCAATTTTAAAGGCACACGCCATTCCTCCTCCGATATCGACCAGGCCGGCATTCTCTTCCCCGGCATCTACCAATAACCGGCCGCCAGTGCGGGGCAAAGTCTTGAGGTATTTGATCGAGTTCTTATAGGAACAATGCTCACTCCACATGACGGAGTAGATGCTCAGTTCGGTAAAGTTGGGTACCCGACCGAGTACGTCAACGATTTTATTGAATTCATCCTTGGAAAGGCCCAGTTGCTCAGCAACCTGGAGATCTACGGCCAACTCAGTTTCCTGCATACCTTCTCATATAAGCCGCAAAAGTAATGTTTTAAGGCTGAGGCAGAGGCTAAGGCGGAGGAAAAAGTAAGCCTTCGCCTAGGCCTAAATAAAATCATGGTAGGGGCTGAACATCTTCAGCCCAACCATGATTTTATTTAACTTCGGTCTTCTTCTTTTCCTCAGCCTCAGCCTTAGCCTCAATCTTTTTCCTCCTCTAGCTTCTTCTCCTCTTTTCCACCCCCACTGCCACTATTTTCTTTGATGATGATAGCGTCGAGATTTTTATCTCTTATCATCTTATTGAGATTGGGAATCATCGCTGTCTTCACTTTTTGAAATCCATCCAATTGTTTGGACAAAAGTGATTCCAAATCGGTCTTGACTTCATATTCCTGCTGAGTTGGTTTGAATTCTCCTGAATCTATGATGCTGGTGAGGTAAGCTAATTTATTCGTCAGGCGAACCGGAAAATTCAATGGGTCCTGGCCGCTTTTCATTTTCGTTTGATACAATGACTCTTCAATCTTCGTCATCACACTATCAATTTTTCCGATTTCTTTTTTGATCGTAGTGTCCTTAATCAGCTCCTTGTAATTCATCAACTGACTTCGAAGATCACGGATATCCATAATGACTTGATGTGCTGCAGAGATCGTATCACGGATTTCTTTTACAAAATCAAAGTAGAGCTTGTAGTCTTCATCGGTTGCAGTCGAACGCGGATCTTTTTTAATGTTGAAGGTTTGATGAATTTTAGAACTGTCGAAAACAATCTCAATATCGTATTTGCCGGGAATGGCACGAGGTCCTGAAAGATCGCCGGCCCAAAAGATGATGCCATCAAATCGCTTTGCTGGCTTATAATCCATACCCCAATGAAAGGTATTCATGCCTTTTTTAGGAGAAAGTTTGTAGGCATCCTCTTTGTGTTTAGAACTATAAAATGCAGCAGTATCGCCATTAAAGTCTTTTATGAAAATGGATAAAGAATCTTTTTTACCGAGCGAATCGGGAAGAAAATAATAAAGATTCAGGCCACCAGCATAATTCGTCCCTTCAGTGTTGCTTTGATATGAACCACCAGTCATTCGATAAAAATCAGAAGTGGTGAAAGCAGTAAATGTTTTAGTCTGCGTATTTTTTAATTGCCTCAGTTGATTGAGATCATCCAGGATCCAAAAACTTCTTCCCTGTGTAGCAGCAATGAGGTTGTCTTCTTTAATGGTGAGATCTGTAATGGGCACAATCGGAAGATTCAATTGCATGGATTGCCAATGATCACCATCGTCATAACTGATGTACATGCCAGACTCCGTTCCTGCATAAAGTAATCCACTCACTTTTGGATCCGATCGAATAACCCGGGTAAAATGCTCAGGATTAATTCCATTCGTGATGAGCTGCCACGTCTGGCCATAATCTTTTGTTCGAAGCAAGTAAGGTTTGTAGTCACCCGACTTGTACATCGTTGCCGCTACATAACATCCACCATCACTATGCGGATCAATTTCAATGCTGTTGATTTGTATCCATTCAGGTAAAAATGATGGAGTTACATTTTGCCATGTTGTTCCGCCATCTTTTGAAACATGAATCAATCCATCATCACTTCCCACCCACAACAATCCTTTGACTCTTGGACTTTCTGCTGCAGTGAAAATGGTGCAGTAATATTCAACAGAAGTATTGTCTTTCGTAATCGGACCTCCCGATGAATGAAGTTTTGTAGTATCATTCCTTGTCAGATCCGGACTGATGACTTTCCAACTCTGGCCATCATCGGTACTGACATGCAAATAATTTGAAGCAGCGTATAATTTTTTGGGATCATTTGGTGAAAAGAAGATGGGGAAATTCCATTGGAACCTATATTTCATATCTTCTGCTCCGTGACCAATGGATAGGTCCGGCCATACATCTACAGTTCTTGACATTCTTGTTTTATGATCGTATCGTTCAATCACGCCACCATAACATCCTCCATACACGATATCATCATTGAGTGGATCAACTGCGAGATATCCGGATTCACAACCTGCAGTATTTTCCCAGTCTCCTTCACCGATTCCACCACCACCAGTTCGATTTGATATTCGCACTGTGCTATTGTCCTGTTGTGCTCCATAGATTCTATAAGGAAAATGATTGTCAGTAGTGACACGATAAAATTGCGCAGTGGGTTGATTATGATAAGTGGACCAGATATCACCTCCATCAACACTAACCTGTGCACCTCCATCATCACCGATGATCATGCGTAATGGATTATCTGGATCAATCCAGAGATCATGATGATCCCCATGACTGGCACCGTTGGCAGTGAAAGTTTTTCCACCATCTTTCGATTGATGATAACTTACATTGACGACATAGACCACATCTTCTGATTTCGGATCCGCAAAAATCCTGGAATAATACCATGCTCGTTGACGAAGATTTCTATCACTGTTAGTGTGCTGCCAGTTTTTACCGCCATCCCAGGATTTGAATACGCCGCCATCTGCATTTTCAATGATGGCAAATAATAGGTTGCTATTCACAGGTGAAACAGTGATACCGGAAATTCCCCAGGTCCCTTTTGGTAATCCATTTGCTTTTGAAATATTTTCCCATGTTTCACCACTGTCTTTACTTTTCCATAAAGCAGAACCATCACCTCCACTACTCAGTTCGTACGGATTTCGATGCACGCGCCATGTTGATGCATATAGGATTCTTGAATTGTTTGGATCAATGATGAGATCAACAGCTCCGGCACGTTCATTGACAAACAAAGTTTGCTTCCATGTTTTTCCTCCATCGGTTGATTTATAGATTCCACGTTCTTTAGTATCTTTAAAAACATCGCCTAAAACAGCGACATAGACAATATCCGGATTAGTTGGATTGACTCTGATCCTTGAGATTTGTTTGGATTGATCAAGTCCAAGATGAGTCCACGATTCTCCAGCATCGACAGATTTCCAAACTCCGGAACCTGAAGAAACATTTCCCCTGACCGTAACTTCTCCGCCGCCAACGTAGATCACATTTGGATCAGAAGAAGCTACTTCGACTGCGCCGATACTTCCACCGAAAAATTTGTCTGAAATATTATCCCACGTCTGGCCTCCGTTTTGAGTGCGCCACACACCACCACCGGTTGAACCAAAATAGTAAAGACCCGGTTTCCCTTTTACACCGGTGACAGCAGCAGAGCGTCCGCCACGGAATGGGCCTATGTTTCTCCATTCAAGACCATGGAACAAGGAAGTGTCAACAGGTGTGAAGGCAGGAGCGGTTTCCTTTTTCTTTTGACCGAAAGAAACTGTGATGCCGGTGAGTAAAAAGAAGAAGGCGAGCAGGATACTTCGAAGCATGCGGGAAGGATTGATATTTTTGAACTCGTAAAGTATTAAATACATTGAATCCGGACACTACAATTTCTACAATCAACGATGGGTCGACCTTGCGTTTGCATGTGCGACTGGCTGAAGACTGGATTCAAAAACTAGCAGATGAAAAGGATTTCGCCATTGCGCTGGGAGATCAATATCAACTTCATCACTTCAGTATTAAGATTGAACCCGGCTTGCTGCTAATCAAAGCAGAAATCGTTGACAAACCAGGATCAGTTATCAACTTAGCCTGCCAGCCGATCTGGGAACCTAAGGAGCAAAAGATATCGCTAGAAGAAGTGGAGATCAAAACCAAATCCAAAAACTTGTTGGTGAAAAGTGCAGGCTGGATAGCCTCCAAATTTATGCACGAAAAAATCGACAAAAAATTGGAGGAGAAGGTCAATCAGTTGTATAAAACCTATTTGGACAAATTACTCACTGCACCATTCAGCATTCCGATTAAAGGACATGGGTTGGTGACCATAAATGCAAATTCATTAGTAATTCAGAAAATGGATTTTATCGAAGGAGGAATTGATGTGGATGTGGAGGTGGATGGCATTTTTAATATTGATTTAAAATTATAATGAATAGTAAGCGATGCACCGAGTGAAGTCAACCCGATTAACTTTACTGGAGATCATTGAGGAATGACATGGCAAGCGTTCAACCATCTTCGCTTCCCAACTTCCAGTCAGACAATATGATAGAATCAGGTTTTCACCAATTTTCCGAAAGTCATTTTACCACCCATGGATATTTGATAAATATAGATTCCTGGCAATAGTTTATTTATCAGGACAGAACAAGGGCAACTCATAATTGTATGAAATACTAATCGTCCGTCCGCGTTAAAAAGTGACATATTAATTATTCCAGGTACAATGGGATTGACTTCAAAATAATCATGAACAGGATTTGGAAAGATAGATATTGCTTGATTCGGCAGATTTGATGAGGTTAAAGATTTTTCGGCATAGACTTCTTTACAAGTTTCACTTGAACTAAAGGAATTAGATGCAGTCAGACATACATTATAATTTCCAGTCTTGTCATATGTGTGAATTTCAAACGGATCGTCCCCTACATCTCCATCTCCAAAATCCCAATGCCAGGTTACGGGATCAAATTGGGAAAGATCGGTAAAGCGAATAGTAGCGAGGTCAGGCAATTCTGGTTCAAATCGAAACCTCGCAATTGGATGATTATCTATTCCTGAGCTATCACATGGTGATCCATCTAAAGGTCCAAGACTGAAATCCGCATGAAAAGGCATAGTACGCGCATTCCAAGTTGGTAGCTTAAGATTATGTTGCAGCACTCGACAAGCAGTACCTTTTTGGTTTGGCTGCGTAATAGTGTGGACAAACATGCTGCCCCCTGTGGGTGGAATTACGTAAATTCTGCCATCGGGCCAAAGTCCCATTAATCCAAAATAGGTGCCGAACCAATTGGGCTCTACAAAACCATCATATTCCGCAACTATTATCGCACTGGATTGAATATCATTTTCCATTAAATCCCATTGCCAGATTTTTGTAGCATCTGTGGTATAAAGAAATCGTCCATTTGAAGATGTCGCTGCACCCGTGATGCTTTCATTTGCTAAATACCACCATCGTTCATTTGATAATAAACCTCTGCATCTATCAAAATTATAAAGATGGATTGATGATCCACTGTCGCCAAGGGTAACAGCTTCATATCGGTAATATAAATTGCCCCTCAAACCAAAACCAGCTTGTCCTACACCATGTTGTACGGGGCTCCCAACTTCTTGAATGGTATCAATTTCAGCTCCTTTCTCAGAAATTAGTATGATATAATAATGATTATCATTTTTGGATCCGACTACTAACCACCAATCTGAACCATTGGCATGTCTACAGATTGCAAGTTTGCCATATGAGAAAGTATCCTGCGCAATCAGATGGTCCTTAAATACAACTATGGGCTTATTTTCAACAACACGGACTTCAGTAAGTAGAATATCGCTCATTTCGGGCAATACCGAATCTCTTATTTCGGCTTTTGTATGAATCAGGAAATATGCAAAAGGATCTCCGCCAGGTTTTGGAACTATAATACTACCCTGATCTAAATTCATTCCTAGCAACTTGCCCTCAACATGATAGTTCTCCCAATATGAACCATATCCAATTGTATCACCACCCGGAATAATATGATGAGAGGCATCATCAATCAACATGCCGTTTGTATAGAATAATAGATCTCCAATACTATCCGAAATCGCTGCCGAGGTTGCCTTAAAATTCATTGTGTGAAAGGGATCATAAAAGACTCTAGGCGGCTCCTCTCGGAAATCAATGTATGTCCCTCCATAGAGTGTATCCCCGGGAACATTCGAAAGATCATATCCTGAAATCCAATACCGATCATATCCTTGCCCGATAATCGCTTGAACGCATTCAAATAATATAAAACTTATTAACCCTATGCGCTTCATATACTAAAGTTAGACAAATCCTGTGCTATCATCAGCAGGCAACAAAACTGAAAAAAATCTACTTACACCCTCAACGAAATCCTATGCAACCCCGGCCTATACTCTTTAAAAATAATATTCTCAATCTCCTTGAAATGCGCAGGATTAGAAATAAAATCCATTTCCTCAATATCCACAATGACAATCGGGTAGGAAGACTGGCTGTAAAAAAATTCGAAATAGGAATCCTGGATAGTTTTTAAATAGTTAGCTGTAATGTTCAACTCATATTCGCGTTCGCGCTGATGAATGTTTCGAATAAGTTTATCAGGTGTGCGATGAAGGTAGATTAAGAGATCAGGATTGGGAGAAGTTGAATTCAAGACATTGAAGAGTCGCTGAAATAAGCGATACTCTTTTTCATCCAGGTTCTTTCGCGCAAAAATCAAAGTCTTCCAAAAGCTGTAATCGGCGAGTGTGAAATCGTAAAAGAGATCTTTTTGTAAGGTGATCTGGGAAAGTTGCTTGTGCCGCTCTGCCATAAAGAAAAGCTCAACAGTGAAAGCAAATCGTTCTGGATTTTGGTAGAAATAAGGCAGGAATGGATTGTCATCAAACTCTTCCAGGATGAGCTGGACCGGGTGTTGCCTGGCCAGGAGTTCGCACAGGCTGGTTTTTCCTGAACCGATGTTTCCTTCGATGCAGATGTATTTATAGGGGGTCACCTTGCTCATCCGCGTTGAATATATACACTTCTCCTATATCTCTGGATTCTAAATAAAGTTCTTCAATCGTTTTTCCTAAAACAGGATGCAGGAGGAGAGGTGCCAAATCCATTAAAGGAATCAATACAAAATTGCGATCCTGAAGATGCGGATGAGGAATAGTGAGCCTGCTGTCATTAAATATCATATCACCGCAAAGCAGGATATCAATGTCGATATGCCGGGCATGCCATTTCTCTCCGGGTTGTCGACCCAGTTCCTTTTCTATTGATTTGATAATATCTAATAATTCGAGAGGCGCCAATTGGCTTTGTACGGATACTACCTGGTTAAGGAACCAAGGCTGATCGTCATAGCCCCAGGGTTGTGTTTCATATATTTTACTCTCACCTTTGAGCGTGCCCGCTTTTTCGGAAAGCATTCTTTTCGCCGAATTAAGTTGTTGAAGCCTGTCGCCAAGGTTGCTTCCAAGGATCAGGTGATAGAGATGCTTTTCCATAAATGATGACAGGGTGCCAAGGTATAAAATGGTCGTGTTACAGGAACCGGAATTTCATCATTTCCTGTTCCGCAATCGCCAGTTCATGGGATAATAATTTTTCCACCCTTGCTGGGTATTTTTCATCCATCCGAGATTGGAACCTTCATACTTAGCTATGGACCATCCCATGGGATGATCGATTTCAAAGGATGGAGTTTTTCTTTCCAAAAAATCAAGCGATTCGTTCATGCTCATTTCAATGGTCACCAAATTGTCACTTTGAATTCCGGACATTGCCAGAAAATGAGATGGAATGAAATCTTTTCCTTTTTGTTCTCCAATATTGGCGATGAGTTCTGCTCTGGGTAAATTAATTCGAACTTCCCGGGCAACTGATTCAGCTGATGCATTGATGATGGCGAATCCGTCATGAGTGATTTCATTGAGGTATTCATTCGGCTGTTGAATAAATTTTTCAAAAAGACCTTCTGGCTTTTCAAAAATCCTGGTTTGTTTTTTTGAAAAAATGGGTAATGCTTTTGGGACTCCTTTCTTTTGAAGAACAGCGATAAATAATCCTTCTCCACGAATTTTGTGAGGAAATAATTGATATCCGGTTGCAGTGCCCTTTTTTATTTCAGTGATGTTCCAATCATCAGGAAATTGAAAGTCCAGATTCTCCAATGGATGATTTCGGAGAAAGGAATCAACATTGTCAATGTTTTCATCCGGGCTATAGGAGCAGGTAGAGTAAATCAAATATCCACCTGGCTTCAACGACTTCACAGCATCGCGAACAATTTCTCTTTGAAGTATTGAACATGAATAAACTAGTCGTTCGGACCATTGATTGATCGCTTCCGGTTCTTTGCGCATCATGCCTTCGCCCGCACAGGGAGCATCAATCAAAATGATATCCGCAAACTCTTCAGGAAAGTTGGAAGACTTTTCTCCGGAAATGAAGGTGTTGAGATAACCGCCCTTGATCAGATTTTCATACAACACACTTTTTCTTTGACTGACAACTTCATTCGCAATCAACACATCGGCGGGTCTAAGATTTTTAGCAAGGATTCCGGTCTTTCCACCAGGAGCTGCACACATGTCCAGCCAGATTTTCGGTTGATCATCAAGTGATAGTTTTTGCACCACCGCATCTAAAATCATCGAAGAAGCTTCCTGCACGTAATAAGCCCCTGCGTGCCAATGCGGATCCAAATGAAAGAAGGGCCTTTCCTCCAAATAATATCCGGTATCACACCACTTTACATGATCACTTAAATCGAAAGAAGATCTCCCTTTGCTATGATGCAACCGGATACTGGTAGGCGATGGATCAGCAAGTGAATTGAAAAACGCATCAGCTTCACTCCCGAGCTGCTGCTGCATTCGTTTGACAAAGCCTTCCGGCCAATTTTTATTTTCTAAATAATCCATTCAATTCCACAATACTTATTCCTTACTCCTTATTCCTTACACCTCATTATGCTATATCATTTAACTCACGCAAAGACGCAATTGTATTCTCCTTTCCGCCCTTCCGCCCTTCTGCCTTTCCGCCCTTCTGCCGATTTATTTAAAGCCATTTTATTTTTCGATGCAAGTCACCACCGGGTGCAAACATCGCATCCACTCGCTTCCTGATTTCCGGATCCGGTTCCAGCACAGGTGCATGATGAGGTTTGATCCGGGCATCAATGATCAATGGCGAGCGGCACATCCAGTGTTTATCCATCACTTTCGCATTTACTCCATAGACATCCTTTGCTGGTTGTGAGCGGGTGAAAGTGGCCCAAAGAAAATTATTGAGTGTGGCTGACATCCATTGACTGTCTTCGGTCAATATCCACAGCGGCCAGGATTCAAGGTCAAATGCAGAAAGCGTGCTGGTGAGTTCATTCAATTCTTCTACAGCTTTTTGATAATCCACAAATCGTTCTGCACTTACTGCTATTACACCTGGCATGATGAGGTCCATGCGTTTACAAAAAGTAGGTAATTGAATCGCAATCGGCAATTCAGAAGACAATGTTCTTTTAACAGCACCTCGCGCTGCGACCACTAATTTTGAACCTGTGTTCCAACCATCACCACTGTAGTCAAGCGTATCGATAGTAGTTTTAGTTTGAAAATGCAGATCTCTTGAAAAATCAATTCTTGATAACACATGCATGAAGAATGCTGGAATATCATGTGTTGATAATGAAAGTTGATCTTCATCACAAGCAATGAAAAGATATTTGGCTAATGATGTTTGTCCCTTTCCAAGAAGATGATTGGCGATCGTGAGTAATTCTTCCGGTACTGCTTCCCGAAATGGCATGTACCGTTCATGCCCAATAGCCAGAAGCAATGGATGCACACCGGCTGCATCAACTGCATGCACTTCTTTCAAGCCAGGAAATTCTGTTGGTGCCAGTGGCTCAGCTAATTGATGAATGAGCCAACCGAAATTTGAATCTTCCTGCGGCGGTCTTCCAACAACAGTAAAATGCCAGATTGGATTTTTGCGGTGGTAAATATTTTTTATTTCTAAAACAGGAAAGTCATGTTGCAATGAATAATACCCAAGGTGATCACCAAATGGACCTTCTGGTTTTTTCTCATTACGACGTACAATTCCTGTTATGCAAAAATCAGCATCAGCCGAAAGGACAAAGCCATCTTGCCAGAAATAACGAAATCTTCTTCCTGCCAGTAACCCCGCAAATGTCACTTCACTCAATCCTTCAGGCAGCGGCATGATAGCTGCAAATGAATGTGAAGGCGGGCCTCCAACAAAAATCGACACTCTGAATTCATCATCAGAATGCTGATACATCGTGTGGTGTATGCCGATGCCGCGATGCAATTGATAATGCATGCCCGCCTCAATATTTTTTACATATTCATTCCCACTTATTTGAATGCGATACATGCCGATGTTAGATTGCATGATTTTCTTTTCATGCGGAGGCAAGCTCATCACTTGTGGCAAATAGATAAAGGCTCCTCCATCTTTTGGCCAAGAAACGATCTGAGGCAACTGGTCCAAAGTGGTTTTACCAAACAATATCGGTTTGCTCCATCTTGCTTTTTTAGGCAAGCCATGCAAAGCTGTCAATGGAGTCTGAAAATATCTTGATGGTTTTTGCAAAAAGGAAGCAGGGTCCGCTTTCAATTCTATCAATCGTTTGACCTGATCCAATTGTTGACGAAAAAGAAAAGCAGTTCTTTCCTTTGTGCCGTAAAGATTAGATAGGGCAGGGAAAGGGCTGCCTTTTACTTTCTCAAAGTATAAGGCGGGACCACTGACCTCATTGACTCTTCGATGAATCTCGGCCATTTCGAGATAAGGATCCACTTCAAACGGAATGCGTAAGAGTTGGTCATCACTCAGATCATGAATCGAATCGGCAAGGCTATGATAAGACAAGATGGGCTCAATATCAGGAATATCCCGGTTACTGTGGCTGCCTGTTTTTGAGTAACATAGCCTGGTATTGCGGATTAGAATTCAGAACGATCAAATCAGGATCTTGCTGGAACGAGTAAGCGATTAAAAATCGATACCCTGCATCAAGGGATGAATTGAGATATTTTATTGCTTCATCGTATTCGCCCAGGTTTGCTTTTATTTTTCCTTGTTGATAAGGCGTCTTTCCAAAATCATTGTCTCCTTTGAGGTCGCTAAGTTTTTGAATGATCTCATTCGCTTTTACCTTATCGCCTTGTCGGGCGTATATGACACCGAGATTGGAATAAGTGTTTGCGTCCGGATTGGAAGCAACACTTTCGAGAATATTTTTTTTCGCCGCTTCAAGGTCACCGATTAACATCTGGGCCCTGGCCACAGTGGATTTAGTGTTTGCACCTTTATATTGAATGGCTCTCTGAGCATAGCGATTTTTTAATGACACATCACCATTGACGGCAGCCATCCTGGCGGTCATCAGGCAGAGATAAGGTTCTTCATCAGCACTACTTCCTTCTCTATTGACAGCCATTTGAATAATGTCATTTACAGAAGTGGTGTCTTTTATTTTAATATAATATTCGATAAGGTCAATGAAGTGAGTAGTTTCTCTTGCAAAAGGTCGAATACGAGCGGCCAGTTCCCCTGCTTTTTCCAGGTTAGGTAAATCCACGAAAGCATTCAAAGCAATATTGGACCTCACTATACAATAAGAACAAGTACCGAGATCTATAGAGTCATTTTCAATCAAATTAAATAGATGGATCGTGGTGGCAGGATCATTGAGATATTCCATAGCCATGACCATGGCGGTGGTGTTAACAAAAAGATCTTTTTTGTTTTGATTTAATTCTTTTAGACAGGATTTAAAGGCGAGTACGTTTTTGCCATCAAAATCATATTTATAATAACCCAGGTAATCTTGTTGTCGTTGTTCAAGGCTTGGAAACCTGCTTTCGATCAAGCGTATGGTGTCTCTTCCTTCTTTGTAGAGCTTGTGATTATGAAAATAATCCAGCATCAGGAACCAGGCATCCAGGAATTTCGGGTCATAATTAATCGCTTTAATTAAATAGGCTTTTGTTTGGTCGTCATAATTCCGGTCAGCCCATTTTTTTTGTGCGGATAGAAAAGCGAGGTAAGCAGAATCATTGGCAAATTGAAAAAGATAATCTTTTTTACTCTTCCAATATCCGGCCATAATATTGCAGACATTATCAATACATCCCATGTAGTCATCGGCTTTGCAATGGACTTCAGGAATGGTAAAAGGTAAATTCTGATTGGTGTTTAAATCGACTATCTGCATCCAGAATCGAAGGGAATCCTGTTTTATTCCTTCCAGCGCATAATTGCCTTGAATCATAAATTTGGCACCCATACGCCGGGCACCAATGGGGTTATCACTGATGGACGCCAGGTTTACATTTGTATAGAGAAGAGCAGAAGTATAATTGATAATATCCACTTTCGCAGATTCCGACATGGCTTTAGACAGGATGCTTGCAGCAAGGTCTCCAAGGTTGCTGCTCTCCAATTGCGGATTGGTGCCATATCCTTTGAAAGGTGGAATGATGATGCAATCCTCTCCTAATTGTATGTATTTGGATTTTAAAACATCTTTAAAAAGGTAACCGGCTATGACCACAAAAAATACTGCACCAACCATGTAATAAATACGGTTTCGATATTTCTTTCTGCTCCCGGGCAAGACTTGTGGAATAGCCAGTCCATGGCTGACGATGGCAAATACTTCAACAGGTTCTTTTACATTTTTAAGATCAACGGTTCCGAGTGATTTGGAAACTATGGCCGGATGATTCTTCAATTCATCAATCACTGTCCGGGAAACCAGGATGGAGCCTTTGACCCCAATCGCCTGAATCCTGGAAGCGACATTGACCGCATCACCATACACGTCTTCATTCTTTTCGATCATCTCCCCCATATGAATACCGATCCGAAGAGGGACCGAATGGCGGCCGGAAGCTTCCTGCAATTCAATTGCACACTTCACAGCATCGATGACACTATTGAACAAGGTTAAGCTGCCATCACCATAATATTTAACTACCTGGCCATTATGTTGAATTGAAATTTGTTGCAAATCCTCCCTGTGTTGTTCGACCAGGTTGAAAGCATCCCCTTCATTTTTTTGAAATAAAGCAGTGTACCCCTCTATGTCAGCAAACATAACAGCGGCGAGCTTTCGTTTTTCGATATTAGAGGCCATTCAAGGGACCGGAATAACCGGAAAATTTTATTTAATGTGCTTTAAGATACAAAATGAAAATGCAAAGGCAAATTGATTTATAATAGAATGAATAAAACTATAAAATGCATAAAACAATATTGGAAATTATCCTACTTTCAAATTCTTTGTATATTGTTAAGCATTATTGGCTCCATTAAACATTTTCTTTTCTAGGACTAGCTTTGAGATTACACCTGTAGTAAAAGTTTTTTCACAAATCACCTTTAAAAAAGGTTGGCAATTATTTCACTTTTCTAAATATCTCTCCTATGAAAAGCAATTTTTTTAAGTATTTATTCAAAAATACATGGATTAGCTTGCTGGTGTTTTTGGTTTTTATGGCCATAGATTTTTTATGCTACGGTTTGTCCGACCCTGGCGCCTGGACCAAAGTTTTAGTAGGCAAATCGATTTGGTCACTGGTGCTGGCCATCACCTTTACTGTTGTATATCATAGCGCTACCAATTGGCGTCCTTTAGCGGATCTCAATAAAATGACCGGGTCAAAAATTATTAACAGTATTGTCTTCAGCCTGTTTATCAGCCTGATGTTGATTGCCGCAATTAGTATGAGCGGATACTTACTGATGAACGTATATGTTTTTTTACTCGATGGGATTCGTGGAATTCCCGGCGATGGAACTGACACCGGGATTCTGATTGGCAAAGTGATTGTTGGCGGCGTTACTGTCGAATTGTGTGGAAAGGATCAAACCGATGCCCCCAGAACTTGATTTTTCCAGGAAGGAAAACTGCCTGATTAATTTTTCCCGTAGACTGCATCAATCTGGAGCTTTTTGAAGGTTGTTTCATTGGTTTAATTCAAATATTATTTAATCACATATAACTTTCTACCTTAGCCGTCAAATCCACAAGATTTGAAGGCCTATCTCGATCTTCTCAGGCATGTTTTACATCAGGGTGTTCGCAAGAGCGACAGAACCGGAACCGGTACTGTCAGCACTTTTGGCTACCAGATGCATATAGACCTCGAGCAGGGTTTTCCTATGTTGACGACCAAGAAGCTCCATCTGAAATCCATTGTTTATGAACTGCTTTGGTTTCTAAAAGGGGATACTAATGTTTCATACCTCCAGGAACATGGGGTCAGGATATGGAACGAGTGGGCTGATTCCGAAGGAAATCTAGGTCCCGTTTACGGTCACCAATGGAGAAGCTGGACTGGAGCAGATGGAAACACGGTCGATCAGATAACCGAAGCGATTCGCCTGATCAAAACAAATCCGGACAGCAGGAGGATTATCGTTTCAGCGTGGAATGTTGGCGATCTTTCCAAAATGGCGCTTTCTCCATGCCATTGTTTATTCCAGTTCTATGTTGCTGAAGGCAAATTAAGTTGTCAGCTATATCAGCGTTCAGCAGATGTATTCCTCGGAGTACCTTTTAATATTGCTTCATACGCATTATTGACGATGATGATTGCACAAGTATGCGATCTGAAGCCAGGTACGTTCGTCCACACGTTTGGCGATGTCCATATCTATCAGGACCATCTTGACCAGGTTCATGAGCAACTCTCAAGAGATCCCCGTCCGCTACCTACAATGAAAATCAACCCTGATATCAAGGATATTTACGCTTTTGATTTTGATGATTTTGAGTTAATCAATTATCATCCTCATCCTCACATTTCAGCCCGGGTTTCAGTATAAAAATTGGCCGATTTGTTTAGATTTGATCTAAATAGTAAAATTCAGGATATGCACTCAGGTTAAATCTTCTATCTGGTTATTTTTGTGACAAAATCAGCTATCCGAACTGCGTTTACCTCCATTATTATGCGACTTAACTCATTGAAATACTGTATTTTAATAGCGTTTAGCTCTCTTCTTTTTGTAGGAAATACTATCGCTGCTCCTACCGCCGACGCCGGTAAAACGCTTTTCCAGAATTACTGCGCGAGTTGCCATAACAAAAACATGAAGGATGACCTCACAGGCCCAGCCTTGGGAGGAGTTCAACAAAGATGGGCAGCTTACCCTAAGGAAGACCTTTACGCCTGGATTCACAATTCCCAAGCCCTCGTCGCTAAAGGACAGCCAAGAGCAGTTGAAGTTTACAACAAGTTCAAGCCAACGGTGATGAACTCGTTTCCGAATCTGACACCGGACGATATCGAATCCATCTTACTGTATGTTGATGCTCAATTCAATAAAAAAGAAGGACCAATTGCTCAAGCAGGAAATACAGCCGCAGCACCCAGTCAATCCAACAAATTTGTCTACTGGGTCCTTTTTGGTGTTTTAGCCATTGTGGTCATCATCCTGGCCAGAGTTATAGCCAGCTTAAAACACCTAGTTGCTAAACACGAAGGAGAAGAGCTTCCACCAACTAAAACTATTTTCCAACAACTCACCAGCAGGGGAGTGATTGGTTTCTTGATTTTCGCTCTTGTTGTTTTAGGTGGTTATACCACGGTTAATAATGGTATCGCCTTCGGTCGTCAACAAGGGTATCAGCCTGATCAGCCGATTAAATTCTCCCATAAAACACATGCTGGTTTACAAGGCATCGATTGTCAATATTGCCATGATGGTGCTCGCAGAAGTAAACATGCTGTGATTCCTGCTTCCAACACTTGTATGAATTGCCATAAGGCCATTAAGAAAGGATCTGAATTTGGAACACAGGAGTTGACAAAGATTTTTGTTTCCATTGGATACGATCCATCAACAGACAAATACATCGATAATTACGATAAGCTTTCTAATGATGAGATCAAGGCCATCTATACCAAATGGATCGCCGACAATTATGTGAAGGACAATAGTCTTCCTTCCATCGACAGAAAAGGTGAGCGGACGGTTGATGAACAGTGGAACAACATCCAGGCTTCCCTTACCAATGACACAAAGGATAAAGTCTCTGGTCCGATTGAATGGACCCGCATTCATATGTTACCCGATCACGTTTATTTCAATCACTCACAACACGTGATTGTAGGTAAAATTGCCTGTCAACAATGTCATGGCAAGGTGCAGCAAATGCCGGTAGTGTATCAGTATGCTCCTCTTTCTATGGGCTGGTGCGTCAATTGCCATCGCCAGACTGAAGTTCAGTTTGCCGGCAATGACTACTACAATACATACAAGCAATATCATGATGCCATATCTAAAGGCCAGCGCAGCAAAGTGACGGTTGAAGATATCGGCGGATTGGAATGTCAGAAATGTCATTATTGATTTTTAAACAGATGCAATTACAATAGCAGAACTCAACTACGATCATGAAGGATCAGACATCATATAATGATATTTGGATAGGCTCGGAGGATTTAGGTCGCGATGAACAATTCGTAGACCAGGCCTCCAAGGAAATGTCCGATACCTCAGTGGCTTCGATGTTAGCCCAGGGTGCAACATTCGCACCGGCTACAACAGGCCGCAGGGACTTTTTAAAATATGTTGGTTTCAGCATCAGCGCCGCTACCATTGCCGCGAGTTGCGAGATTCCACTCAAACGAGCTATTCCATTTGTCACCAAACCGGATGATCTTGTCCCAGGTATAGCAAATTATTATGCATCGACATTCGTGCAGGGTGGTGATTACTGCAGCGTGTTAGTCAAAACCCGTGAAGGCCGTCCTATCAAAATCGAAGGCAATCAACTCTCAGGAGTAAATCATGGAGGAACTTCAGCACGTGCGCAAGCTTCTGTTCTTGGTTTATATGATACCTACAGGCTCCGTGGACCTCAATTGAGAAATGCTGATGGTAAATTTGAAACCGCAACATGGGCCAAAGTAGATGAAATGGTTGCAGGTGCACTGAAACCGGAAAGCAAGATTGCAATCCTGTCTCACACCATGTTGAGCCCAACAGAGAAACAAGTCATTAAAGATTTCCAAACCAAATATCCGAACACTACAGTTACCATTTACGATCCTGTTTCATCAGCGGCC
>Ga0068851_10000121_pt1 | contig 42046 bp, 31 predicted proteins | sample KBSCornC12_FD_66588 | JGI IMG/M metagenome (GOLD analysis project Ga0068851, IMG submission 66588) | Corn rhizosphere microbial communities from Kellogg Biological Station, Michigan, USA - KBS Corn C1-2 | ecosystem: Host-associated > Plants > Roots > Rhizosphere > Soil ...
TCTACAATCATCACTGACCAGGACACTCCGTCATCTCCCGTGATGACCAATAAATTCTCGGCCTGATCAAAAAGGAGCCTGGACGGATTCAAGTCTGTGGGTTGGACAGCAACCATTTCACATTCCTGGAGATTTGGACAATAGGCTCTTTTGGCCAGTGAGCAATCCAGTATGAATGGATTTTCTTTTCCATCCTGGTAGGAAGCTATCCGCTCCGTCCTCAGCATTTCAAAATCATCGACCGGATCCTCTTCGTGCCATAAACAAAGATTATCCTTCATCAAATCAAAGAACAATGGATCGGCCTGAATAGCATCATCACGATATATGGTCCAGAAATAAAACATGGCCCTGGCAATGTCTCCTTTCACATGCTCACGAGGCTCAAATGCTCCTGTTTTAAACTCGCTATAGGCATCAATGTTTGTATTCGGCTTTACTGATGTTTCAATATTCAGGTGATACCATTTCTGTGTACTCGCATCTGCAATTTCCTGATAAGGATAATCACCACGATCATTATTGATAGCAGAACGGGCAGGAAAAAGATGATGCATATTCCTGTTGCCAGGTTTTCCTTGTTCAGCACCTTTGGCTTGTGGCCATCCATGTTCAAGGTTCATGCTGTTCACTCCCATTCCGTTTTCATAAATCCATTGCGATGGGTCAACTCCTTGTGGTAAATCATGTGCAAGTCCAGAATAAATGCAATGGATGGAGTCCCCTTCAATAAATACTTTGGCATAAAGAGTATCCTTGACCTGTGTTTCACTCAGTAGCACACCTGGTGTATACGCATCTCGCAATGCATTCGCCAATTCTTCTCCTTGCAACCCAGGAAATATTTGAGCCCAAGCTTCCGAAATACTGAAAACAAAAATGAATAGACATGCTATTCGGCTCCATTTCGGTCCTCTCCCTTGCCAACAAGTTTTAATCATTTTCCAATCCTCCATTACCGGCACAAGATAACTGCTAAAATGAGGTCATCCGGAGAATGAAGGGCCTTTAATCAAATAAAAAAGCCTGCTATGTCAAATGCATAACAGGCTATCATGAAAAATATTCATTTCTCTAAAAGCTGAATTCAATCGAGGATCGCTGGTTAAGCTGTGTATACAACACTCTTGATTTCTGACCATGGGTGGATTGAATCATGACAGTATACAGCCCGGGCTCCAAATCTTTTCCCAACCATTTACCATTACTATCTGTCCTGCCTTGAGACAATGGAACTGCAGATTGATCACCCTCTTTAATATTCCCCCGGTACACGTTCACACTAGCATTGGGAACATAATTGATGGTTTGATCACTTACGCCGCAATTGCTACCACATTGATTATGAGTATAAACGACATTCGTGACCGTCACGAGTATCTCTGACTTCGTAATGGTGTATAATTCTGTCTGGCCGGGATCGAGTGAATCTTTTGAACAAGAAGTAATTCCAATGAAGAGGAAGATGAGGATGGCCAGGTTTTTCATTGCAATCAGGTTGAGATGAAATGATTTCCTAAATATAAATCAAATCAATTTAGAATGCAAGCTATTCCTTAGCCCGACCTGAAGCAGGTCAATTCTCGTCCGATCAAAATAATGCAATACTTTTCTACAACTAGTAGATTGCGCTGATTTGCTTTACCTAATGAGGCAATGATTAACCTTTGACTTTAAAGTCTACGGTGATGGTCCCGCATTGTTCCTCAATCTCACTGGTAGTGAATTTAAATTGAAGAGCTGCTTTTTTGGCGATTTCCTTGAGTTCAGAATCTGTTGTTGTCGAACCTTTCTGAGTATATTCTGCTTTTACCACCTTTCCACTTTTATCTACGCAGACAGTGATGACTACTCTTCCGGTCTTTTGACTTCGGTCATTGATCTGTGGTTCGTGCAATACACCTCTGTTTCCTAATCCACCTCCTACTCTTCCGCTTCCTTTACTGATACCTTCCAGGACATTGGAATTTGGATCTCCATTTGGATCACCCTGGCTTCCTGCCTTACCTGTATTTCCTTTACCTGAGTTTCCTAACAGATCACCATAAGATTTTTTGGTGCTGTTGTAAGCAGCCTGCTTCTGTGCCTCTTCTGCTGCAGCTTTATTATTTGCATCAGCTTGTGCTTTTTGTTTCGCTGCAGCTTCTCTCGCAGCAACGCCGGAATCTTCTTTACTGGTTATGCTTTTTTGAGATGTCTCTTTAGCGGGTGTCCTGGCTGCCATTGGTTTAACCTCAGGTTGAGGTTTTTGCGGAGTTGGCTCAGCGGAAAGTTCTTTGGTTTCCCCTTTTGGCGTCTCATTTCCTTGTCCTTGGTCCTGGAGTCCCAGGTTCACGAGCAAACCTTCCGATTCTTCCGGAGGAGGTACTTTGGCGACGAGAAAAGGAAGACAAAGAAGGGCAAGAAAAAGAATATGAGTGGCAAGACTAACAATCCAACCCTTTCCCAAAGAAGTTTGTTCTTTTGATTCGACAGGAGAACTTAACGAAATCATCTTCATAATAAGATTCAGCTATGAGGTATAACGAGGCTGAAAACCAGCACCATACAATCAAAAGGTAAAATTAAGAGAATATTTTCATATTATGAAAATATTTAATGTGTAAAAATGGGCTCGAGTCATCCTTATCCATACTGAAGATCAGCCCCGGAAAGCCCACTCTTGTTTATCTTTCACGAATGCTAAAAGATCAACTAATAAAATGCGGAACATCAACAAAGTAGCGGTATTAGGCTCCGGGATCATGGGTTCGGGGATCGCCTGCGTGATGGCTAATGCCGGTTACCAGGTCATGATGCTTGATCTGGCTACCACTGAAGCTGGAAAAAGAAAGAGCCAGGTGGCAGAACAGGCCTTATCACAAGCCCTTAAACAAAAACCAGCCCCCCTCTATCATTCCTCTTTTGCATCTCGAATTACCACAGGCAATTTCGAAGATGATCTTCCAAAAATTAAAGATGCAGACTGGATCATTGAAGTCATTGTTGAAAAACTTGACGTTAAAAAATCACTCTTTGAGAAAGTAGATCAACATCGTCGGCCAGGGACTATCATTACTTCGAATACTTCAGGCATTCCAATTCATTTGATGGCGGAAGGAAGGTCGGATGACTTTAGAAAAAATTTCCTTGGCACTCATTTCTTCAATCCACCTCGTTACCTGCGATTATTGGAAATCATTCCAACACCGGATACTGATCCTGCATTAATTCAGTTCATGATGACTTTCGGTGAACGTCATCTTGGAAAACAAACCGTGCTTTGCAAAGACACGCCAGCTTTCATTGCTAATCGCGTCGGTGTGTATAGCATGGCCAAAACTTTTCAACTCACTGAAGAGTTGGGATTACCTATCAGTGTCGTTGATAAATTAACAGGTCCTGCTATTGGCAGACCAAATACCGGTACGTTTCGTCTTGCTGACCTGGTGGGTCATGATACCGGTGTAAAAGTGATGCAGGGCATTCAACAAAACTGTCCGAATGATGAGCAAGCCGCTGCATTCAATGTACCGGCCTACATGCAGTTTCTCCTGGATCATAAATTTCTTGGTAATAAAACAGGCCAGGGTTTTTATAAAAAAGAAGAAGGAAAAAATGCAAAAGGGCAAACTGTTTTCTCCTCTCTTGATCTCAAAACATTGGAGTACGGACCTGATCCAAAAATGGATCTTCCATCACTTGCATTAAGTAAACAGATTGAGGACACTGATAAAAGAATTAAAGCTTTGTATCAATCAAAAGATGCAGGCGGTTCATTAATTCGAAAACACCTGGTCGGTTTATTTTCTTATGCCAGTCACCGAATACCGGAAATAACTGATCGATTGACTAGTATCGATGATGCCATGAAAGCTGGCTTCGCCTGGTCCTACGGGCCTTTTGAATATTGGGATCTGATCGGGACACGCCAGGGCATAATCGATGCCGAGGCTGAAGGATTCACGGTTGCTTTTTGGGTGCATGAAATGCTGGAGAAAGGTTTTGAATCCTTTTATGTTTTGAAAGATGGAAAATTATTGGCGTATGATCTGACGACCAAATCCTATCAGCCTATTCCCGGCACGGATTCAAAAATCAATTTAACTACTATTCGAAACCAGGCCCCTGTCTATAAAAATGATGAAGCTATTCTTCATGACATTGGCGATGGTGTATTGTGTTTTGAATTCAGAAGTAAAGCCAACATCATAGGTGAAGGAATACTTCGAGGAATAAATGAATCTATACGCATTGCTGAAGAAGATGGATGGAAAGGACTCGTCATCGGAAATCAATCCACTAATTTTTCTGTCGGAGCCAACCTGATGTTGATTGGTATGATGGCCTTCAATGAAGAATGGGATGAATTGGACAGTGCCGTTCATTTATTTCAACAAACATCAATGCGATGCCGGTACTCTGCTATTCCAATAGTGGCTGCTACGCAAGGATATGTGTTTGGTGGTGGTTGCGAATTTTCCATGCACTGTGATGCGATTGCCGCTGCTGCTGAATCATACATCGGGTTAGTGGAAGCAGGTGTTGGCCTTATTCCAGGTGGTGGTGGAACAAAAGAATTTGCAGTTCGTTTTTCTGATTCCATCAAAACCGGCGATGTGCTCATTCCTCAATTGATCGAACGTTGCAAAAACTTAGCTACAGCATCAGTAGGCACTTCAGCCTATGAAGCTTATGACCTGGGATACCTGATTAAAGGACGCGATGAAGTTATCATCAATGCAGCGCTGAATATATCAGCAGCTAAAAACAAGGTGCTGGAACTCAGTGATAATTACACTAAGCCGATTCCTCGAAAAGATATAACTGTCTTAGGTCGACAGGGACTCGCATCACTCTATTCATTCGCTAACGAATTCAGGCTTGGCGGATACGGCAGTGAACATGATATCAAGATTGTGCAAAAGCTGGCCTGGGTACTTTGCGGTGGCGATTTAACAGGAACACAACTAGTTACAGAACAATATCTCCTCGACCTCGAACGGGAAGCTTTTCTCTCCCTTTGTGGTGAACAAAAAACAATGGAACGCATTCAGTATATGCTGGAAAATAATAAACCTCTCAGAAACTAAAAACTAATAATTAAAAGCTAAAAAATTGAGAATAGCCAATTAAGTTGTCAAAGAGAAGACCTCAAACTTTTAGCTTTTAGATTTTACCTTTTAACTTATTTATCATGCCATACATAGTAAAAGCCTATCGTTCCGCAGTCGGCAAGGCAGGTCGCGGTGGTTTCAGTCAATATCGCTCCGATGACCTGGCAGTTGATATCATCAAATATCTCATGAGCCAGGTTCCGGAATTGGATCCCAAACGAGTTGATGATGTCATTGTCGGATGTGCTAATCCAGAAGGCGAACAAGGTCTTCAACTCGGCCGGCAGATTTCTTTGCGTGCACTGGGACAAGAAGCACCCGGCATGATTGTCAATCGATATTGCGCATCGGGACTTGAATCTATTTCTATTGCCGTAGCTAAAATAAAAGCAGGTATGGGTCAATGCTACATCGCTGGTGGAACAGAGTCGATGAGCATGATCCCGATGACCGGGTACAAGTTTGCACCGAGTTATAAAGTAGCTTCCACTACGCCAAATTATTTAGTAAGTATGGGAGCAACAGCAGAAGCAGTAGCGGATAAATATTCAATCTCTCGTGAGGATGCAGATGCATTTGCATTACGTTCGCATACAAGAGCTGCTGCAGCTATTGACCAGGGATTTTTTAAAGATGAAATTGTTCCTGTTTCAGTGGAGCATGTTGATTTCAAGGATGGTAAAAAAGTAAACTCAAATGCAATTGTAGATACTGATGAAGGCGTACGACGGGATACTTCAATTGAAGCACTGGGAAAACTAAAACCGGCATTTAAACAAGGTGGAATAGTTACAGCTGGTAACTCGTCGCAAACTTCGGATGGCGCATCCTTTGTACTGGTCATGAGTGATGAGATGGTTAAAGAATTAAACTTAAATCCCATCGCTCAACTCATTTCGTGTAGTGTGGCAGGTGTAGATCCGCTCTATATGGGCATCGGTCCTTGTGCTGCCATTCCAAAAGCACTTAAGCAAGCTGGTATCAAGCTTGGTGACATTGGATTGATCGAATTGAATGAAGCATTTGCTACACAATCTTTGGCCGTGATCAGACAAGCCGGCCTGGATCCTGAAATTGTGAATGTGAATGGAGGTGCAATTGCACTTGGTCATCCACTTGGTTGTACTGGAGCAAAACTTTCCACACAACTTATGAATGAAATGAAACGTCGACATCTGCAATATGGCATGGTGACAGCCTGTGTAGGCGGTGGGCAGGGCATCGCAGGTATCTTTGAAGTTTTTTAGTCTTCTAGTATCCGCTCCAGATCAGCAGGTGAATACTTCACTGATTTCAACACTTTTTTATCTGCTTTTCGATAGACCAGGAAGCCATGGTGACTTTCTTCTATGAAACCTTGCGTTCCATCGCGTTGCTGGTAATATTCAATAGTTTCTTCAGCGGTCTGCATGTCAACACAAACCTTACTCATATTCGAACGCTGCACTTCTTCGAACAGGGCTTTAAATTTTGCGCCTAAACCAAATTCCAAAATCGCGCCCGAGAGAACATACTGAATATCACTTAGGGCATCCGCCACAGCCGTGATGTCATTAGCTTCAATAGCTTCTTTCAATTCATCCAATTCTTCCTGGAGCAGGTTGATTCTCAGTGCACATCGGTCTGCACCGGGTATCTGCGGAGTATCCAAAACAGGCAAATGAAAAGTGCGATGAAATTCCGCAACATCATTGAGGGGATGAGGTTCGGGGAACCTGGTATCTGACATTTTTATTGATTTAGGAGTTGTAAATATATCCGATTTCTTAGGTCAATGAAATAGAAAAGCCTCCGTATCAAACGGAGGCTTTTACCATACATTTCTTTATTATTATTTTCCGAGTTTTTCCAGCTTTTGTTTATACTCTTCCACCTTGTCATATTTTTCCTGGCGGGCATATATTTCTTTCAAAGCGATCAGCGTATTGACATCATCTGGTTGTATCTGTTCGGCCTGAATGAAGAATGGCATCGATTTGGCAAAAGCATCATCCATCTGCGCCTTCTTGGCATTATATTTTTGGGTACCGGCAGAAGTATAATCACTCGACAATCCATTCAGCTCGACGGAATAGGCAGCAGCTTTGTTGTACCACAATGCACCGATGCTATACACGGCATCAAAACTTTTGGCATCTTTCGTCAAAGCCAATTTGTAATTATCCATGGCTTTCGTGAAATATTCCTCAGCTCCTGCAGGATCCTTGGCAACATTATCCTGGAAGAGTTTATCATACACCTGGCCTAGGGTCACATAGACAGAAACATTTTCTGGTTCGAGCTGAATAGCTTTTTCCAATTTGGAGATCAGGCTGGTGAGTTCACCTTTAGCGAGATAATGGTTGATCTCTTCATACAGCAAGGCAGTGTCATCAGGGAATTTAGTACGGGCCTCACTCAATAACCTTTCTGCTTCAGCAGGATCATCCTCTTTCGTAAGTGTGATCAGGGATTCATAGACAGAAGGATCCTCCACTAAATTTTCGGCAATTAATTGTTTGAAGACTGCTTTAGCTTCTTCTCTCATACCCGCTTCCTGGGCACATAATCCTGAATAATAAAGGGCCTTGTTATGTTCTGCAGGATCAAATGTTGTGGCTTCATTATTTTTCTTCAACAGGTTAAAGCCATCATAGGTAGCTTTAAAAGTTTCGTAGGCTGCTTTATAATTACCGCTTTGATAGAGTGCTGAACCCATGTAATAGATATTCTGCAATCCGTCGGCAAGGGCTTTCATAGCATCCTTGGTTTGATAGGACTTATCCGCTAATTGAGCAGCCATCATAAAGCCTTTATAGGCTTTTGCCGGAGCAGTGGGTTCCGCAATCGGAGCTTTTTCATTCAGGACATTATTTTGAACATCCTTGTTAGTTGCTGCCTGGAAAATCTCACCATATGTCTGCCATGCAATCGGGTCCGCTTTGACCAATGGATCATCAATGTTTTTATTCGCCAGGTCAATCGCTTCCTGAAGTTTGGCAGCCATGTTTACCTGGTCAAGATTATACGATCCGAGTGAACGTGCTGCTTTCTTCATGTCCTTGACAGGATCCTGAGCCTGAAGCGCGATTCCCATGCTAAGGGACAGTAAGACAAAAAGTATTTTTTTCATGAATCTGAGATGAATTACAAATGAACTATTCAAATGGTTAAACTCATGTATCGACGAAATAAATCGCCGGATAACGTTTTGGTTTTGTTAAGAAAGGATTAAAAATACTCTAAAGTGTGATTTTCAATCCCTTTAAAATATAATGAACTCCTCGCACAAAGATCACGGAGAACACAGAGATTTTCAATACTCACTGCTTACTGCTTACTGCTTACTGCCTACTGATCACTGATCACTGATCACTGTTTACTGTTTACTCTTTACTGATCACTCCTCCTCACTCCTATCCACCGGCGGAGCCTGGGCACCTTCCTCATGTTGAATCACTGCAACATCCGCAATGACATCGCCTTCCACCAGGTTGATCAGCCTCACGCCTTGTGTCTTGCGTCCCATCACTCTGATGTCCCCTATCGGCATACGAATAGTGACACCAGATTGATTGACAATCATCAAATCATCCTCAGCGCTGACAGCTTTAATGGCAATCAATTCACCAGTCTTGTCTGTTATTTTCAGCGTACCCACTCCTTTAGCACCACGCTTTGTTTTTCGATACTCTTCAATTTCGGAACGTTTACCATATCCGTTTTGTGAAATGACTAGGATACTGACACTGGCATCATTTTCTTTGACCGTAATCATACCAACTACTTCATCATCTCCTCCTTGTAACGTCATCCCACGAACACCAGCTGCAGGACGCCCCATCGATCTGACATCATCTTCGTGGAATCGCACAGCATATCCTTTGCGGTTAGCTAACACGACTTCACTGTTTCCATCTGTCAACCGTGCATCGATCAGCGTATCCCCTTCATTGATGGTCAATGCGCGGATCTTGCTGATGTTGGACTTGGCATATTCTTCCACTAAAGTTTTCTTGACAGTTCCCTGTTTGGTACAGAAGAGAATGTAATGGCTGTTGTTGAATGCTTTGTCTTCGATGTCTTTGATGATGATATAGGCCCTGATCTTATCTTCTTTGGGAAGCTCAATCAGGTTTTGAAGCACCCGGCCTTGCGAAGTTTTGGAAGCTTCCGGTATTTCATAAACGCGGATCTTATAAAAGATGCCTTGCTCACTCAACAAAAACAAATGATTGTGTGCGCTGGCCACAAACATATGTTCGATGAAATCTTCATCTCTTGTCTTTGTACCCTGCGAACCCTTTCCGCCTCTGCCTTGTATCCTGAATTCAGCAACATTAGTACGCTTCACATATCCTAAATGAGAAATAGTGACCACCATTTCTTCATCCGGAATCATGTCTTCGATACTGATCTCACCGTCAGCAAAAGTGATTTGCGTCCTTCGCTCATCACCATATTTTTCTTTGATAGCCGCCAACTCAGTCCTGATGATTTCCTTTCTTCTTTCTTCGCGGGCAAGGATATCTTTCAAATCCTCAATGGCCCTCATCACTTCATCATACTCCTCTTTGATCTTCAATCGCTCCAATCCAACGAGGCGTTGCAATCTCATTTCAAGAATAGCCTTAGCCTGGATATCAGACAACCCAAACGTGGATACTAAACCGGCATGTGCATCATCTACAGTCTTGGATTCGCGGATCAGCTTGATGACTTCATCCAGGTGATCAAGCGCAATAAGTAATCCTTCCAGGATATGAGCTCTCTCTTCAGCCTTCTTCAGTTCATATCGTGCACGACGGGTGATGACTTCAAGACGGAAGTGAATGAATTCGTCAATCAGTTGACGAAGATTCAATGTCCTCGGTCTGCCATTCACAAGGGCAATATTGTTTACGCCATAAGAAGTTTGAAGCGCTGTGAATTTGTACAACTGGCTGAGAACGACATTCGCAATGGCATCGCGTTTTAATTCCACCACGATGCGAATCCCTTCACGGCTGGATTCGTCTTGCACATGTGAGATGCCTTTGACTTTATCGTCGGTCTTGAGTTCGTCAATGGATTTGACCAGGTTGGCTTTATTCACCTGGTAAGGAATCTCTTTGATGATGATGACATCATTGCCATGTGGTCCTTCCTGAATTTCAGCGACGCCACGCAGAACTACTTTTCCTCGTCCAGTCTCAAAAGCTTCCCGGATGCCTTCCATTCCATAGATGATTCCACCAGTCGGGAAATCGGGAGCCTTAATGATCAACATTAACTCATCCAGTGTAATCTCCGGATTCTCAATAACTGCGTTGACGCCATCTACTACTTCTGATAAGTTGTGCGGAAGCATGTTCGTCGCCATTCCGACTGCAATTCCACTTGAACCATTAATCAGCAGGTTAGGAATTTTTGCTGGGAGGACTGTGGGTTCTTCGAGTGAATCGTCGAAGTTGGGACGGAAATCAACCGTATCCTTTTCGATATCGTCAAGTAATTCATCGCTGATACGCTGAAGCTTGGCCTCAGTATATCGCATTGCTGCAGGACCATCTCCGTCCATGCTGCCAAAGTTTCCTTGTGGATTGACAAGAGGATACCTCAGTGACCATTCCTGGGCCATACGGACCATGGAATCGTATACTGCCGTATCTCCGTGGGGGTGATATTTACCCAAGACCTCCCCAACGATCCTTGCGGATTTCTTAAAGGTCTTGTTATAGCCAAGGCCCAATTCGTGCATCCCATACAGTACACGACGGTGCACAGGTTTGAGTCCGTCGCGCACATCCGGAAGGGCTCTCGAGATGATAACCGACATCGAATAATCGATGTAGGCTGTTTTCAACTCGTCTTCGATATTTATGGGTATAATTCTAAGATTATCAGACATATACAGTTATAAAATTGTTGCTACAAATGGACGACAAAGGTACAAATTAAACCCCGCTTTTTGAAGGAATCTCCGATGTTCTTTCCATGCTTTTTTTAAGAAAAAAATAAACGAAAATCACGTAACAAATAATAGTTTATTTTAATATTCATTTACCTGATTTACATATCTTTGCGATATTCATTTCAAATCTTAATGCGGCAAGTCTCCCTCCCATCCACTCTACCTCTGCCGGAAAGTCTATTTTTGCGGGCCTTGACAGAAATAAAGCCATATCAGTCCCCCGGAAAGAACAAGAAGGATGAGGTCGAACTCATGTTTGATAAGATATCAGGCAATTATGATCTCCTGAATAAAGTTCTTTCCCTGGGCATCGACCGCAACTGGAGAAAGAAGGCACTTGCCCAGCTTATTCCATTTCATCCACAAAACATCCTGGATGTTGCAACAGGAACGGGTGATCTTGCCTTTTTGACTGACACTATTCTTCATCCTAAAACCATCACCGGAATCGATCTGTCAGCAGGCATGCTAGAGGTTGCTGACAAAAGACTTAAACTCCGAAAGGCCGGAGAATCAAGCGCTAAGATCACATTTCTTAAAGGAGATGCTGAAGCTCTTCCTTTTGAATCCGACCAATATGATGCAGCAACCGTGGCATTCGGAGTGCGGAATTTTGCGGATCTGCATGGTGGTTTGAGTGAAATGTATCGTGTACTTCGACCAGGGGCGCCAATTGTTGTCCTGGAATTTACCAAACCAAGGATTTTTCCTTTCAAACAACTCTTCCGTATATATTTCAGACACCTCCTTCCGTTAATAGGTGCATGGACTTCAGGCGATCGCCGGGCTTACAGATATCTGTTTGAATCCGTTCAGGCCTTTCCGGATTATGAATCCTTCAACCAGGAATTAACTAAAGCCGGTTTTTCGGAGCCTTCATACAAACCACTATCCCTCGGCATATGCGCCATCTATACAGCCTACAAATAATAATCATCCTTTGTGTTGGACTGTTCCCGGTGATGAGTTTCGCGCAAGTCTCCAAGGGCAGTAACAATTACAGAGCTTTCAATGATAAAGCCTATTACTTTGGCCTCACCTTCGGCTATAATAATTCCAATTTCCAGGTCGCTCATTCTCAACGCTTCATTCTCAATGACAGCTTTAACATCACTTCAGGTTTAAGCGGTCCGGGATTGAATGTATCGATGGTCACCAATATGAAACTCGGAGAGTATTTCGATTTCCGCTTTCTGCCCGGGTTTTCATTCGTTGGAAGGAAATTTTATTATCTCTCCGCCACCGATCAGGTGGAAGAAGTAAAAGACATTCAAAGTGTTTTGATCCAGGCCCCTTTCCAGGTCAGGTTTAAATCGGATCCATTTCATGACATGCGCGTCTATGTATTGACGGGAGTAAAATATACTTACGATGTAGCTTCTAATGCACGGATTCGGGAAGAACAGGCTAAACGGATCCTTCGTATATCACCTCATGATTTCTCACTGGAAGTCGGTGCAGGTTGCCAATTCTTTTTTCCATTCTTTATTTTTTCCCCTGAACTTAAATTTTCACAGGGCATAGGCAACATTTTAATTTATAATCCGAAGCTTGCTCAATCTTCTGTCCTTGAGAAAGTCTATTCCAGGACTTTTACCATCAGCCTGCATTTTGAAGGCTAATATGCTGTTGTAAATCAGCAAAAAAAATCAGGAACATTTCATCGATCACGGATTCGTGCAATTCGTATGGAACCATGGCATCCGGAATCTGGTTGGCAAATGATGCTCTTCGACTCAACATCTTTAGTGTTTCTCCCATGCGCTCCTTGTTCTTGCAGGATTCGAGCCAATGATGACTCAGCATGCGGTTGATCCGCGGATGAAGTTGCTCAGGAATCAGGTAGATATATTCAGAAACGAGGCCATATTTTTCTTCACAAAAAGCTTCAATACTCAGTGGATTAAATTGGTCCCAATATTTCGATAAAATGAAATCCATCAATACGTCAGCGACTACAGGAGTATATTTTCCCTGGTAGGGTCGCAACAAGGTGATGATCACGTTTACAGATGGATGTTGATCCGTGTAAGCATCAATCATTCTGTGGCGCTTTATACCCTCCAGCAGTTGAGGATGAAGAGAATCATAATCTTTCGGACGCAGCAGATCACCCCAGACATTGCCCATCAATGCATAAGGATTCTCGTCGGATAATAAGGTATGGGCCAGGTAATTCATAAGGAACAGGATTCGGGCAGATGGATAATGCTATCTTTGCGCGCTCAAAAAAATAATCAATATGGGATTGAAATGTGGCATAGTCGGGTTACCAAACGTAGGAAAATCTACTTTGTTTAATGCATTGACGTCTGCAGGAGCATTAGCGGCTAATTATCCTTTTGCAACCAAAGAGCCAAACATCGGTGTCATTACAGTACCCGATGAGCGTCTCAATGAATTATCGAACCTGGTGCATCCATTGAAAATAATTCCAACAACTGTGGACATCGTCGACATAGCCGGATTGATCAAAGGGGCATCACAGGGTGAAGGATTGGGTAACCAATTTCTCGCGACGATTCGTGAAGTGGATGCCATCCTCCATGTAGTGCGTTGCTTCGATGATGATAATGTGGTTCATGTCGATGGTAGTGTCAATCCTATTCGTGATAAAGAAATCATTGATATTGAATTAGGATTGAAAGATCTTGAAACATTGGAGAAACGCATCGATAAAGCTGGTAAAGCTGCCAAAACCGGAAAGCGGGAAGATGTGGAAGTAGTCAATTGGCTCACTCAACTTAAAACTCATCTATTAGCCGGAAAACCTGCAAGAAGTTTTGAGGTTCCGGATACACACGCTGATCTCATGCGTGAGATGATGTTATTGACAGCAAAGCCTGTCCTTTATGTCTGCAATGTAGATGAAGCTTCATCCGTAAGTGGCAATGCCTATTCCGCGCTCTTACAACAAGCAGTTGCAGATGAAGGTGCAGGTTTGATTTGCATCAGCGCCGCTATTGAATCTGATATTGCAGCACTTGATACTTTAGAAGAAAGAATGGAATTTGTTAAAGACCTCGGTCTTGATGAACCTGGTGTGAACAGGGTCATTCGTGCTGGTTATGATCTCCTTCATCTCATCACCTATTTCACAGCAGGCGAAAAAGAAGTTCGTGCCTGGACCGTCAAGAAAGGCAGCAAAGCTCCTCAAGCCGCAGGTGTCATTCATACTGATTTCGAAAAAGGATTTATTCGTGCAGAAGTCATCAAGTACAATGACTACATGAAGTATAGGACTGAAGCCGCTGTAAAAGAAGCCGGCAAGATGGCCGTAGAGGGAAAAGAATATGTCGTGCAGGATGGAGACATTATGCACTTTAGGTTTAATGTGTAATCTTCTTTCGTGAAACGTCAATCGTGAGACGTGAATCAAACGTGAGACGTGAATCGTCAATCGTGAGTGGTGAATGTAGATTTTAAAAAAAAAGAACACAAAATTTTGTGTCCTTTTTTTCGCTTTTCGCTTTTCGCTTTTAGTTTTTAGTTTTTAGTTTTTCATTTCTCACCTATACATCACTTCTTTCACCGCCTTAATCACTTTCGCAGGATTTGGTAACCATTCATCCACTAAGGTCGGAGCATAGGGTAACGAAGTATCTGCACTATTCACTCTGACCACCGGGGCATCGAGGTAATCAAAAGCATATTTCTGCACTTCATAAGCGATTTCTGAAGATACACCGGCAAAGGGCCATGATTCATCAACAACAACAATGCGATTTGTTTTCCGCACTGAATTTACTATGGTCTCATGATCCAATGGACGGATTGTACGTAAATCAATCACCTCAGCAGATATCCCTTCTTTAGCTAACTCTTCAGCGGCCTTTTTAGCCACTTCCATCATTTTGTTGAAGGATACAATGGTCACATCACTACCCTCTCTTCGCACTGCTGCTTTACCAATAGGAACCAAGTAATCACCTTCAGGAACATCGCCTTTAAATCCATAGAAGCTTTCGCTTTCCATAAAACAAACCGGATCATCATCGCGTATTGCTGATTTCATCAATCCTTTTGTATCGGCAGGATCAATGCAACTGATCACTTTCAACCCGGGACAATTAGCCAACCAGGATTCAAACATCTGGCTATGTTGTTGAGCTAACTGACCGGCGGAACCACTCGGACCGCGGAAAACAATTGGGCAAGAAAAATTGCCGGCCGATTGGGACAATGTTTTTGCTGCATTATTGACAATCTGATCAAAAGCAAGCACAGCAAAATTCCAGGTCATAAACTCTATGATAGGACGCAATCCATTCATCGCTGCACCGACACCAATACCAGCAAAACCTAATTCGGCAATTGGGGTATCGATCACCCGGCGGGCGCCAAATTCATCGAGCATTCCTTTACTTACCTTATAGGCTCCATTATATTCGGCCACTTCTTCTCCCATAAGGAAAACAGACTCGTCCCGCCGCATTTCCTCACTCATTGCTTCCCGGATCGCATCCCTCAACGCTAGTTCTCTTGCCATGGTTTGATATTGATTTTGAAGAGGCGAAATTACTAAACTTCACCTGCCCAAAGCCCGCGGCCGGGACTGGCTTCATCAGGATCTATCTATTACCTTTGGGCCATCTTGAAATCCTTTTCCTTTTCATACTCCCCATATTACTGGCTCACGGTCACGAGCCTGGCAGTCCTCCTGTTTTTCGCCGGGTTATTTATCTCTAGCTTCTGGTTTTCAGACCGTTGGGAAGATCTATTCAAAGAGAACATTGAATTCCTCGTGGAATGCAATCCTAACCAAAGTGAGGCTGATCTGAAAGAAATTCAAGCCAACATCAGCAAACTGGAAGGCATCAAGGATCTCCGGTTGATTTCCGCAGCCGAAGCCATGAAAATCATGAAACAGGAGCTAGGTGAAATTGCCTTACCGGATTCCATGGAAAATCCTTTTCGCGCGTCTTTCAGGTTTAAACTGGATGTGGATAAAGTGGATACTGCCTATGTAAAAGCATTGGATAAGCAACTCATGCAAATCAAAGGGGTCAATGAATTTTATTACCCCGAAGACTTGTACAGTTCACTTCGATCAAAACTTAAAAGTGTTTCTCTGGCGATTGCCACGATCGGAGGCATCTTAATTCTCCTCATCCTGGTCATGATTCATCACCAGATCCGGATGTATATCATGCAGCATCGATATCATATCCGCACGATGTCTTTAGTTGGGGCAACCAGGAATTATATACGAAGACCTTTCATCATGGAAGTGCTCAAGATGAGTAGCTTCTCCATACTTGTTGCAGGAATAGGCTATCTCCTGATTTTACTTTGGATCGGAAAACTGGTAGGACAATCTCTTTTTGTCACCAATCTTGACATGGCGATTTTAGGATTGCTCTTCATCGTTGCGCTTGGAATCCTCATGTCGTTTTCTGCAGCATGGGCTGCGATACAACGCTATCTTGATTCCACCGATGCCAAAGATTTTATTTAAAAATTACTCTTTTTCTTTCGCTGCATCAGCTCTCAACAACTCATCCATCACGGATTTCAAATCTTCACCCGCTATCTTTTTCACTAATATCTTTTTATTCTTATCCAAAATAAAAATTTGTGGTGTGGTCTTCACATCATAGATGGATTTATATCGACTGCGTAAATATTGATCAGCAGTATTGACAAAAACATCCATGCCGCGTTCTTTAACTGTGCTCCAGCATTCTGAGATATCATCCCCCGTCTTGGTACAAATAGCAAGGACCTTGACTCCTTTGTCTTTGTATTCATTGTAAAAATCAACAACAAAAGGGGTAGCCTTCTTACAATGCCCACATTCCGGATCCCAGAAAAATAAAACGGTATACGGAGATTCAATTCCATGAATCGTAACTGGTTGACCCGATTCCGTCCAAAGCGTTAAGTCAGGAGCGATTTTTCCAATCAATGTTGGGCGAATGCCCTCTGCTTGGGTTTTCAATTTTTTCACTTGATCTTCATCCGCCCAGGTGGCTTTCCCGGTAGAATAATAATTATCAACTAGATGAACATAGACAGCATCCATCCCCATTCGTTTCGACTTAGCGGCATCATTTAAAAAATAAACGAGATAATATTGAAAGGCATCTGCATTGTTTTCCATTTTCTTAAGCAGGTAATCAATAGCAATGATCTGGCTATCCGGCATGGGATAGGTCAGCTTTTGCGTATAGAAATCAATTTTATTTTGAATCAACCCTGAGCGGATAGCTCTTTTATCGCCAAGGTCAAAATTGTCGAAGTAATGAGCCCTGTAAAATTCGTATTGCTTTTGCTTCCTGTCCTCTTCTGATAATTCCGGGTACTTTGGAATATCAATTTCCTGGTTAGCCTTGATCAACATCGCGGTCATGCTCGTAGGATGTTTGGCCACCATATTATCCTGAAGTTTTTTAACACTGTCATCAATTTTGCTCAGCTCTGTCTCATACGTTTCCTTTTTCGTGGAATCTTCTTTGATCAATTTCCGCAACTCATCCGCTCTTGGGCGAAAGGCATCCAATTGCTTGAGGTAATCGTAATAAATATCATTTTCATCACTGCCTTTAAACTTGGCTGACTTCACAATATCATCCATGTCCACCGTCAATGAAAATTGTTGCTCATCTTCCGGAATGAGGACATGTATAAATTTATTATCCGGCGGAATGACCAGGAGATAAACACCAGGCTCCAGCGGTTCTTTGCCTTCAAAAACAAATTTTCCCTTGTTGATGATAGTGGTGTCTTTGAGATATTGAGCCTTGCCAAAATAATAGCCAAGCTTCAACGTATCCCCGGTGTAATGTTGCAATTCCACTTCAATCCGGTATCCCCCACTTCCGGCAAAAGCAACAGAAGCAAGAGCTACTAAAAAGAAAACCAAGGTTGTTATTTTTCGCAGGGTGCCAGTCAGGGTGTTGAATCTCATTCAGTAGTATTTCTGGTATGAATTTCAAAGGTATGGCGTGCCTCAGAACCAACCCATAAAGAGGGGCTCAGGATATCACAATAGAACGTTAAAAATGGTTAATCGGTAATGATGATGGACTAAAAGTCCTGTCAGCGGAATGGATTATTCCCCGATGAGCTTTTTCTTCATGGCGGCAAATTCTTCCTCTGTAATCAGTCCTTCCCGCTTGAGTTCGGCCAACTCTTTCAATTTATCCACCATTTTTCCGGAAGTTTTATTTTCAAAGGTCTGCTCAGCTGCTTTGCGCATTGTTTCCTGCTCCTTTTTGATTTGCTCCGCGACTTGTTTTCCCTTTTCAAATTTCTCATTATACATCTTCTTCAATCGCGCGGCATCAAAATCCAGGAAGGTACCTCCGGTTTCAAAATGCTTTTTGAAAACTTCACCCAATGCATAGGACGATGCGCCCGATAACACAGCCATGGTGACTCCACCAATCACTGATCCAATGCCCGGAATAAATTTGATCATGGCTTTTGCACCCATCCGTGCAATACCCGAACCAGTCAAGCTGGTGATGATCGCTTTTCCCTGTGACTCTTTGAAATCCTGATCGTACAATTTGCACAACTGCCTGATCATATCAAGCTGAATACCACTGACTGCAAAAAAATCTACAAAGGGAACAGGAATCAGTCCTGCGCCCATGGACCAGATAAGGTGATTTTTAATAATGGTATCGGCGTGTTTTTCTCTTTCTGTTTGTTCTGACATTTTGTTAAGTATTGAAAGGATTGACGGACTTTCAACTTCCCGAAGATCAGGCATTTTATGCATTCAATGACATCAATTTTCGACGAGCTCACCATTGCCGGCGATCAGCTACATCACTTCCATTTACCCTGATCAGTTCATGGTTGCCGATACCCTGCTTCCTGCACTGTGATCATTGTACTCAGGAGCATACATGCACTGCAAAGTGGCAAGCCCTTCACTATAAGAACCCGCCTGGGCAACAGTGACCGGATATTCAATCACAAATTTTCCGCGCGGCAAACGATCAATGAAGAAATGGGTCGCGAGGTCCTTTGTACTTTGATAATAACCGACTCCCCCACTCCAATGATATCCACTGATAACGTCCAAAGGTTCAAATCCGGATGCTCGCAAATCTTTCAGGTGAACAAAATCCATTGCCCTATCTGTTTCCACCGTCAATCGAACGATCAATTTGTCACCAACATGAAGATGACGTCCAGATGCAATGACCGTTTCCGCACCGCGATCTGTATTTTGAGCAATCAATAAAGTGCGCGTGACTTTTAATGGATTATTGTCAACAGTAGATTTCACTTTATCCAGGTCTTCCCAGAATTGCCAGTATGCACTACCCCACGCAATATGATTATTTGGATTGGATACTTCAATCGTGGACCAGTTACTTTGAATTTCATTTCCGCTCCATGATTTTTTCACGTAACCTGTTCCAGCTTGTGAATCAGACTTGTTATTAATTACAGACTGGCCTCCTATTTTCACTTCCACTATGCCTACTGAATTCAACCAGGTATCCGGATGAATCAACAATGCATAGATAGCAGCAGCAGTTGCTTTGGTAGTTTTCCATTGTGTGGTTTGTTTTTGTTTCAATAACCAAACACGTAGTTCATCGGTCTCAGCTTGTGGCACTTTCATGTCCTGGTAAAGTTCAATCATCAGGGATTGCATTTCGATCGGACTTTCATTCCAATAATATCCACTTGGCATTTTCCAATAACGACCTAATTCATCATTCAGGATGGTGCGTTGACGTAAAGAAGCCAGGATATCTTTTGATAATTGTTCATTGGGCCAGGTTCTGAAACTTCCAAGGGCCATCAAACCCTGATCATAAAGACCGTGCTGCAGCCAGTATTTCTCCATTTGGGATTTGACATAAGCAATAACCTGATCGAGTTGTGCGGTATGCTGGATTTCAGGATAGTAAGACCTGGTGTATAAGTAATGCACCTGCATTCCACTGATCTGGTGATCTTCCATTTTCAATTTTCCAGCATTCGCGAGACGCTTGAGTTCATCGTACCATTCAATCATGCGGGCATCGATGTAGGGGACTGCTTTTTGTATAATGGTATAACTATCATCACCTTTCAGCGGAACGCCCATCTTCTGCAGATGACCGAATCCTTCCACGATGTATTGCGTAATGTACCAGTTGTCCTGACCGCCAGGAAACCACGGAAAACCACCATTGGACATTTGCAAATCACGTAATCGATCTAATGCCTGCTTCGTTTCCATCGATAATCGATTGGGTTCAAAGAGCAGCGCTATATCTTTCTTTTGCATGGTTTCACCCATTGCATCTCTTACCCAAGGTGTTTCTTCCAACATCGCAGATTTGAGATCCTGGTTTTTCTCCAGGTTGCTCAGTAGCGCATCATCTCCGGTTTGTCTCCAGGCATCATAGACCTGTTTGATGGCAGGATATTTATTAGCAATATAGGAAGCTAATGTATTAGCATAAAGTCTGCTGAAGGTTTGTTCAGCACATTCATGAGGATATTCCATGAGGTATGGAAGTGCCTGCACTGCGTACCATGCCGGCGAGGAAGTCATCTCCACTACATATTGGTGATTGACCAACGTATTGGAATGTTGATCCTGCATGGACTTGAAGATGAAGGTTCGCGTTTCATTAGCCTTGATTGGAAGAGGCAATGTTTCGGTAATTAATACGCGATTAGTGACAACTGGCAACAATGCTTCTTCACCATCGGTAAAGTTTCCAGCTTTTGCATACACTTGATATTTTACCGGGCGTGTCCAATCTAGTGGAACTTGAAGTGTCCAGGAAACAGGTGAACTTCCGCCAGATTTGATCTGAACTTGTTTTTCACTTGAAGTCAATTTCCATTTAGAGGAAACATCTTCATTGGTAAATGCATCCAGTATGGTGATTTTACTTACTCCTGATAATGCATCTGGACTTAGATTGGAAATCTTGATTTGAAAATCAATGGTATCTCCCGCTCTGAAAAATCTTGGAGGATTTGGAAACACCATCAATTGTTTTTGTGTCACTACTTCTTCTTTTGTCAAGCCATAAGCCAAATCTTTTGTGTGTGCTAATGCCTGGAATTTCCATTGAGTCAATCCCTCTTTCATTTTAAAATTGAAAGTGAGTTTCCCTGTAGCATCGGTCATCAATTGAGGATAAAAGAAAACGGTCTCATCCAATGCAGATCGGAGTGGCGGAGGAGTTTGTGTAACAGCAGCCTGTGTACCATCCAGTAAATTTTTCGGTTCATTGAGAACTGCTTCATCTTTCTTGACCATAATGCCAGCTGTTGGAGAAGGAGCTTCTGCAGCCTGCATCACCATCACACCACCTGCTTTATCATAATCACCACCTCTTGAACGACCGGGATAATAATTTCCTTCCGGGAAATATCCATACGTGTTCAAATCACGATATTGTCTGTAAGGCACATCCTGGTAATTCTGATCCCAATGATAAGTTAGTCCCCAATAGGCCTCTTCTTTTGCTTCAGCTCCTTGAATCATGTATCTCGAATAGATCGATGGATACAAACTCATTCCCCATTGATGAGGAATAAAAGCATCCAATGAAGCATCGTACATACTCATCAACATTTCTGCTGCGACTTGTTCGCCTTTCTGGCCACTCACTGAAATAGTCCACGTCTCTTCATCACCCGGTTCCAATTTATCCCGCCATGTTTTCAATTCTACTTTAAGATCCTTGTTGGACCAGGGCACTTGAATAACATGCAGGGCTTGATGAAACCTGTTATTATAAATGGTGAGGTAATTCATGATCATCCCACCTCTGTCTTCTTCGCTGATAGTCGTGGATTGGTCGTTATACAATGGAAGCAAAACCCATTGCCTTGACGTAGTACCTAATCGATGCTCAACTAATTTAATGACAGATGGCGGTGTGTTGATACCGGTCAACAAATCGACTTTGACCGATTGGCCAGGCTCATAAGGTGAATCTTTCCAATCAAGCAGAAAAACTTCTCCCGCAGGAAGCGGTTGAGCCGGTGCAAAGACCATCATATTTTGTGAAAGGATCAGTTCCTTGCCTGCTTCATCTTTCCATTTCCAACTAAGTCTGTAATAGCCTGGCTGATTGATCAACGAAGTGAGCTCGACTTTATCACTTCCTTTTATGTTAAATGTTTTTGTTCCAATGATTTTACTGACTGGCCATGTGGATTTGTCTTCTGTCCCGGGAATGAAATAATTTGAAAACTTCGTTTGATAATCTCCTTCTGAAATGGTCAATACATCGGGTGCATTCCACAATCGATCTCTTTTATTCACACCAGGACCTGTCAATTGCGCGATTTCAACTGTACCGGTGACATTTACTTTTGCACCATCACTATTGGTTGCATTGATTTCTATTTCTTTTAAATCAGCAATGGGAACTTCATTATCCAACTTGATCCCGATTTCATAACCTTGCTTATTGAGCGTAAGTGTTTTGGTGGCTTCATGAGTTTCACCGGTGATGTCGGTTACAATTACCGTGATTTCGAAATGATACATCAGGTTGGCATCACTTCCCGGCTTACTTTTTGCTGGAAAAGAAATATTCAAGCTTCCATCATCGGAAGTCATTCCCTGGCCAACAGCCAACACCTGGCGATCATCTGCACTGGGTGCAAATTTCCTCCAATACCCATACCACCATGGTTGAAAGCTGACTCGTTCAACACGATAACCAACTTTAGCTCCGCTCACAGGACTGCCTGCGTAATCTTTGCTGATTGCTTTAACGGTGACAGTTTCATCGAGGCGAACTGTTTCTTTGAGTGTGTCAAAAGTCACTTCAAATTTTGGACGCTTGTATTCTTCTACCTGGAAGTAGTATCGGCTTGATCCATGAGAAGAGGTCACATACATTTGACCGGTGAGTCCTCCTTGCGGCAAATCAAATTGACCGGAGAATGTACCGTAAGCATTACTGGTAAAATTTTTCTTCGTTACTTCTTTACCATTGGCGTCAGCAAGGACAACTTCGACATCTTTATTGGCTACAATAGAAGGAATGCCTTTTGAATTGAATTCAATGGCATATCCTTTAAAATAAAACTTTTGTCCAGGGCGATAGATGGACCGGTCACTGAAAAACAATGTAGCGGGCTGATTGGATGCCTCACCTCCATACCGATAGGTGTAATAAGAATCATCCGTATACAACTCATCTTTATCCTTTGTTAATCTCAGATTTAGATTTTGATTGCTTTTCCTTGGTGCATTCACCCAACCATTAGCATCACTTGTGGCTTCTCCCAATTTTACTTCCTCTTGTATGCGCAGATTCGAATTGTATTCCATGGAAAAGAATTCCACTTTCACGCCTTGCATCGGTTTGCCGGTACGTCGATTGATGACGGCGACCATCTGATCTTCTTTTCGATCATCAAGAAACCAGTAAGCCAATTCAGATACGGTAAACAACACGGTACCGGTGGTTGAACTTTTCGGATCAAAATTTTCGCGGTCAGAAATCACTAAAGCATATTGCCCGACTTCCAATGCAGGAAGTCCAATTTCAGTCACATGAGGCTGATAATCCTCACTCCCTTTTAATGTTTGGGACCAGGATTTGATTGGAGTCAATTGATTGAGGCGAGATAATACTTTCTCCCCTTCCCAGGTGTCGTTCTTCCAGCGACGTGGTGCTTCAGGAAGACGCACTATTTTGACAAACGCCGAATTGATATTTCGGTAGTCCATTTTCGCCAGTAGTTCTTCGCCAGGCAATTGAATGGATTCAACAGAAGCGGAAATATTTTTTTGCTCGATTTGTTTAATCAGCGTATTGCACAACTGGCTTCCATAGGCATCCGGATAAGCCTTGATTGAACTTTCACAAAGTGCTTTAGCCTTGCTGTAATAATCTTTGAATTTACTCTTAGGATCACTCTGCCATTGTGCAGCCTGTTGGATCCATAATTGTGCGAGATAATAATTTACGAGTGTTGATTCCGGTGACTTCTGATTTTGATTGGATAATCTTTCCAGGGCGACCTGAAACAAGGAATCCTTTCCATCAATCACAATATGATCATATACAAACTGCAATCTTTTCAAATCAGCATCCAGTAAGGCAGCAGCATGATCCTGATCTTTTATTCGAAAGGCAAGTAATTGTTGAAACCAGGTCAATGCTTGCCAGGTATTATCAAGACTATCAGCAGATGCAAATGAATATTTTATAAAATCCTGCGCATCCTTGAATGCAGCCGCATCGGTCAATGTATAAGAGTAAATGGGTTTAGTTAAAAAGGATTCGGCCCCTGAATAAAAATCCAATGCACGATTCATCAAAATATCATACAAAGTGGGTCGCAGAGCATCGGTATTTTGAGCATCCGTGAGCAGGATAAGGTAGTCTTCAATTTTAGCTGCTTTCAATCCTTCCCATTGCACCGATGCGTGATAATGCTCCTGAATTTTTCCTACGAGGTGTCGAATTCCCCAAGTGCGAATATCCGGTCCTGCAGGACCTGAATATTCAGTAGTGCCCCTCAATTGCCAAAGATGGGACTGTAGATAATTGTAATACCATTGTGCCAGCAAGGAATGCATAACACTTTTGGCAGGTTCAGGATAAGAAGCATATTCCTCTTCACCTCTTTGAATAGCCTTTATGGAAGAATCTTCTTCGAGCTGATTCTGATATTTATTTTCATACAAGACTGCTTTTATCAAATGCCCTGAATGTTGATGAGAAATAGCAGCCTTTTTAATCGACTGCACTTCCTCTAACGCAGAGGCAATGAGTCCCTTTTGTTCAAGAGAGTCAACTTTTTTCCACCGTGCATCCAGCTCACTGAGATTAATTGGTTTCGTGTTTTCCACCGGGGCTGGTTTGGTTTTACAGGAATAAATAAGAGCAATACAGAGTATTGTGACAAGAATCCATACAAATTTCATGGTGTTGCATTTCGATTGTTCAGCTAGATGATGCGTGCTTGTTGAAAATTACATGCGAATGAATCCATTTAACGAATTATTAACCAGAAGGATTAAGAAATCCGGGAAAAAGATTAGGATTTTGATCAATATCGATCAGGTGAAACTTCTTTAGGTAAAGATACGCCATCGAGGATGTGGCTGATCAACTGCTCTGCCCAATACGGGGCCAGGCTGGTCGCTTTAGTTCCCATGCCATTAAAGAGGTAAACATTTGATTTTCCCGGAAATGCACCAATAATGGGTCGACGATCATTGACTGTCGGCCGCACACCGGAAAGATGCTCTATAATTTCAACAGGACCATCATACAATTTTGAAATCCCATTTAGCAGAAGAGCCTTTCCTTCAGCGGATGGATAAGGATCTTCAGGCCATGGTTGGTAATAACTCCCAACCCAGTATATATCTTCAACCAGGGGAACAATGAAAACTTCATCTTTTACAATTATGGAAATTCTCCAACTCGGTAACCGGACAATCAACGCTTCACCTTTATTGGGAATCACACCATGAGCAAGTGTTTTGTCAACAGCACCTGTGGCCAGGATAAAAATGCCTTCCTCTATTTCTTTTACAGCTACAGGATGATCAACAATGTTCAGTAAACCTTTATCCAATAAAAATGCTCTCACTTCTTTAAGCCATGCTTGTGTGTCCAGTCTATAACCACCAATAAGTATTCCATAAGGTCGATTGAATTGATCCACTTCTTCATACGATTTTGAAGAAATATATTTACGATACTCAGGATCTTCAGCGCGAAGTTTCCAGGCTCTTGCAGCTTCTTCATTGGTCAAAAAGCGAACGATCTCAACTTCATTGAAATATTTATCCCCTAACAGATCTTCACTCCATTGATAGAATTCTTTTGCTGCTGAAATATAGGTTTCGATATTCCAGGCTTTGACATAGCGCCTTCCGGTGATCGGAGCGATTAAGCCTGATGAGGCCATGGATGCTTCACCTGGTAATGAAGTCCCAATCAGTTGGAAAGGAATATTTTTTCTAAATAAAGTCATGGCCATCACACAACCCGCCAGTCCATGACCTATAATCGTAAAGGATTTACTCATTTAAATTTTTTAGTTGCACTTTCACTTTGACAGGTAGTCCGGCAATGACTAAGTTGTAAGAATGATTAATCAATTTTATTAAAAGACCATTTGCCAATCCTTCTTCGAAATAGATAGTATTCCAATGTTTCTTATTCATGTGCCAACCCGGAATGACAAGACCGGGATATTCTTCACGCAATTCGATAGCACGTTCAGGATCACACTTGAGATTGACCTGGAAGACTTCATCATCCAATCCGGTCAATGCAAATGCTTTTCCCATCACTTTGTACACCAGGGTATCAGGCCCAAATGGAAGTGTCTCCTCTACTGCCGGAAGAGAAAGACAATATTTTCGAAATGCTTCGATATCCATGATTACATCAATCCAAAAATCTTGGCATACTTGATCATTTCACTCTGGTTACTGATTTTTACTTTACCCGTCAGTAGAGCCATCATTGGATTTAATTCACCGGTGACCAGGTTGATAAAATTGGCATCAGATGCGCGAACAACACATTTTGGTTCGCCCACTAATCCATCTTCGACCTTTATTTTTCCATTATCGACGCTGATGGTATATTGTCCACCACCTTCAATGTCAAAATGAAAAACAGTTTCGAGTCCTTCAATAGCGGCTGGTGAAACCTTTGCAGGCAGGGCATAAAGCAATTCTCTCGTATTCATCTCTGATTCTTTTTGTAAAGAAAGCAATTTGCTGAGGAAAAGTTGCGGCAGCTCACCTGGTATTGGTTTACATTTGGCACTGATGGTCAATCGGAATCTGCGAATTGTATTTATGGGCACTCCTGGGTTTGCAGTTCCCAGCTTGCAATATTTACTTGATGCCGGGTACCCGGTAGTGGCAGTGGTTACCGCTCCTGACAAACCAGGTGGACGCGGAATGAAACAAATGATTTCCTCTCCAGTAAAAGCTTTTGCGGTTGAACATGAGATTCCTGTGCTACAACCTGAGAACTTAAAAGCAAAGGATTTTATTCAGGCTCTTTCATCATTTGAAGCTGACCTGCAGGTGGTCGTTGCATTTCGCATGCTTCCGGAAGTGATTTGGAAAATGCCACCGATGGGCACCATCAATCTCCATGGTTCATTACTTCCGGCCTATAGAGGCGCTGCTCCGATTCAATGGTCCATCATCAATGGGGATACGGTAACCGGGGTGACCACTTTCAGATTGCAACATGCTATTGATACCGGAGAAATATTATTGCAAAGAGAGATTCCGATTTTGATGGAAGATGATGCCGGCACGCTTCACGACCGGATGATGTATATCGGAGCTTCACTCGTTGTTTCTTCTGTTGATTTGCTAAGCAGCGGTGAAGCAAAAACGATTAGGCAGGATCAGGCCGCAGCCTCCCATGCACCAAAAATTTTTCATGAAGACGCTCGTGTAGTTTGGACAAAATCTGCAAAAGAAATTTATAATCTCATTCGGGGTATGTCACCATATCCTGGAGCATGGACCACACTGGATGGCCATGAATTGAAAATATTAAAATCAAGAATTTCTGCTGATGATATCTCCGGCATTCCAGGCACAGCTTTTTTAAAAGAAAAAAAACTCTTCGTGCATACTGGAGAAGCAGCAATAGAATTATTGGAAATACAATTAGCGGGAAAAAGAAAAATGAATGCGAAGGATTTCCTGAATGGGAATACTATAAAAGATTGGTTGTTGACATAAACTCAAACGCTTTTCGGACGAGGCGCTTGATCAAATCAACATCGGGAAGTACCGTGCCATCATCAGGATTGATTTCTTCAACGTAGATCGTCTCCTGTGGTTTTGGCGTATCGAGGCGGATGGAGTTGATGTAGGTAAAGCAGGCCAGGCTAAGGCAGAAAAGGGCTATAAAGCCTGAGATTCTGAGCGTGTTTTTTCTGATCCTGACCATAACTTAGCCTTTAACGAAGAGTACCGGGAAAAAGTTACAGTCCTGGTAAACCCTTTATCAATGACAAATATAACTTTTTAATTCTCAGGGATTAGCACTTTAATAGTTCTTTAACCATCTTTAACCGACTGTCGTTTTGCTGACAGAAACCGTTCCCAAGGAACTTGATTTCAGGTTAAAGACGCTTTCTCCCCTGGAGGGTTGCGCGACTGGCAAAGATTTTTTTTGTCACTTCCTGGACCGGATGTTGAATAAGATCTGCAGAAAGTCCCTGTTCCACCACTTGCCCATCAGCCAGGACCAAGACCTGGTCTGCCATCTCCCGGATCAAATACTCATCATGGGAAATGAAAAGAATAGCCAATGCCTTCGTTTCCATCAGCTTATTGAGTAAATCAATAATCGCATCTTTCGTCTCCGCATCCAAAGCCGAAGTAGATTCATCACAGACTAATACTTGTGGATTCAATAGCAGCGCCCTGGCAATACTAATGCGCAGGCATTCTCCTCCCGATAAAGTCCCTGGTTTGCGATCAAGCAGCTGCTCGGGAAGATTGACATCGCGAAGAACATTGCGAATATTTGTGTCTATCTCAACAATCGTTTTTCCATTCTGCCCAACTACTTCACTCAATAATCGACGGATTGAAAAATTAGGGTGCAATGATCCTCTTCCATCCTGCATCACCAATTGAACTTTAGATCTTAACAACCTTACCTCTTTCGGTTTTTTGAAATCAATTTCCTGATCATCCAATTTCAACCTTCCACTGACAGGCTCCAGCAGACCGACTAATAACTGTGCTAGCGTTGACTTACCGCTTCCGGATTCACCAATTATGCCTAGGCATGTTCCCTGTTGAAGAGAAAAATCCAAGGGCCCAATAAGAGCTCCCCTTTTACTAAAAAGTCCGCCGAACCGGTAAGCATAACAGAGTTGTTCAGCCACTAACAAGGGCTTAGTGTCTTTCTTAATTTCATTTGCATTACTCTTGATTTCCTCCCTTGGTATTTTATCGATCTCTCCAATCCTGATCTCTCTGTCGGCCAGGTATTGAACTACATATTCTTCATGCGTAATGCAAAGAATGGCCATGTTATATTTTTCCCTGAGCCTGGAAAAAACATCGAGCAATTCATTTTGATTGATCTTATCAATAGCTGAAGTAGGTTCATCCGTGATGAGCAACTCAGGCTGGATGACGATGGCCATGCAAATCTGGCAGCGTTGTAATTGACCTCCGGAGAGTTGATGGGGATATGAATTCCAAAGCCGGTCTATATCCTGGAGTCCGACTTCTTCCATCTTGACCATAATCTGATTTTCTAAATCTGGAATAGCGTTTTTTACTCGCTCTGAGACCACCATCATCATCTGCTTGCCCATGCGAATGACAGGATCAAAAGCTCCATACACATCTTGTTGTGTAAATCCTATGTGTCTACCTCGAAGTGTAGGCCAGGTTATTGAATCCTGCGGAAGGGAAAGGGGTTGATCAGATGAAAAAAAAGAAATCTGCCCTGCTGGCTGATTGATCCCTGGTGGCAATAAGCCCAGGATGGCCATGGCAATAGAAGTCTTACCACTTCCGGACTTACCGGTCAATGCAATGATTTCTCCCTTATTGATTTCAAAGGAAAGGTCCTTCGTGATGTAGCCATCGCCATTAACTAAACTTAAAGATTCAACGCGCAGAAGGACTGATGACATAGTGTAAAAATAGATTTGCCAGGGTGCCCCGGCAAATCCATTTCATGGCATTCTAAATTGTCTTGTTGAATTCCTGAAGAATGGTGCTTCAGGACATGGATTTATTTTGTTTCAATGAGGACTCCATCCTGGTCCATGACGACCACAGCATCCTTATATCCTTTTGAGATGACTTGATCCCTGACCTTCTTGGCATCGGCTTCATTTTTAAATCCGCCTATGAGCATTATCGTCAGGTCCCCTTGTCGGTAGGACTCCAGTTTACCGTATTGATCAACGTCTTTGGTATTAAAACTTCCGGGGTGGAGGTAAGAAGCTAACCTCACTTTGTATTCTCCCTGGGGCATTTCCTGGGTGAGGACTTGCTTGGGTGCAGCTGCAGTTTCAGGCTTGGCTACTGGTTCAGGCTTAGCTACAACAGTAGTTTCATCTGTCGGGTGAGATTGAAATTCATACGGTTTATGGTTTTCAAGACCTTGCTGTACCACTATGAAAGCATCTTTGGTGCCCCTTGCTTTTGCTTTTAAAAGAACCGCCTTGGCATCTTCTTGTGTATCAAAAGGACCAATCCGGAGTTTATAAAGACCATTTTCAGTATGGACATAAACCGGGCCAAGATCTTCCCAGGATTTTAGAGCTACCTTATCGTTCATAGGTTTTGAAGAGGCAGATAACTGCACTGCAAATTCCACTTTTGAAGAGGCCTCATCTTTAGTTTTATGATAGGCAGCTGGATCCTGCTTCACATAAACTTTTACTTTATCCTGGTCTTTTGGCGCATCGCCTTTTACGGTTGAAGCCTCGCCTTGACCAGCCAGTACATAAACAGAACCGGCTGTAAACCACAGGAGGGTCAGGAGTAGTGTTTTCTTCATTGAGCCTTATATTATGATAAAAATATATGTAAAGATATATACTTTTCAATAAAATACATATTATTTTAAAAAATAATATGTATAGAGGAAACCATCTATCCAAGCCTCTCCTGCCCTCATTAAGAAGGGAAGTAATGCCGGCATTTGAACGTATTTTGACACTTGACCAGAAAACTCTTAAAGTCTATCCCAGAGTTTCTATTTTTATCACTTCATCCTCGCTTGATCATTTCGAAATCTGTTTATGCGCCTACTACTGACGACCCTTTTTTGCCTTTTGTTGAGTATTCCTGTCCTGGTATCCCAAAAACTGGATTACCGGTTAGGTTACATTATTGTTCAACTGGAAAAGGATGTTAATCCCAATTCTATAGCAGCCGATTATTCCAGGAATTTAAGGAGTACTCTATCCATTGACAGAACTCTTTCCGGACAAATGGGAATCTACCTCTACAAATTTGACTACGCTGTAGTTCATCAGGGCAAACTTTTAGATGCTTTACGATCTGACAGGCGCGTGGCCATAGCCCAATATGATCATCACACACAACTCCGAAGTGTTCCGGATGATCCTCAATTTCCTTCACAGTGGCAATGGTTGAACACCGGACAAACTGGTGGCCTGGATGATGGCGACATTGATGCAGATAAAGCATGGGATTTTAGTACGGGCGGACTCACTGCTCTTGGCGATACCATTGTAGTAGCTATCGTTGATGATGGTCTTGATTACAATCATGAGGATATCGCTGCCAACGCCTGGATCAATTATCACGAAATTGATGGCAATGGCATTGATGATGATGGCAATGGATATATCGATGATATTCATGGTTGGAATGCATACGATGACAATCCGGATGTATGGAACAACCAGCACGGTCTGAACGTAGCGGGAATGATTGGAGCAAGAGGCAACAATGCTATCGGTGTCAGCGGTATCAACTGGAATGTAAAGATCATGATGATTGTCGGCGGCGATCCTGAATCAGCAGCCATAGCATCTTATTCATACGCCCTGACCCAAAGAGAATTGTACGAAAGTTCAAACGGTGAAAAAGGCGCTTTCGTGGTTTCCACTAACAGTTCATGGGGAATTGATTATGGTCAGCCGGCAGATGCGCCGCTTTGGTGTGCATTCTATGACACACTTGGTGTTCACGGTATTTTAAGTGCTGCAGCGACAGCCAACAATGATGTAGACATTGACCAGGTGGGCGATCTGCCTACAGCATGTCCCAGTGAATATTTACTAAGTGTCACTGCATTGAATGCAAGCAACCAACGGACTTTTTCCGCTTTTGGTGCTACACAAGTCGACTTCGGTGCTCCCGGAGAAAATATTTTTACCACACGGCGAAACAATCAATATGGCACAACGAGTGGAACTTCGTTTGCTTCCCCTATTGCTGCTGGCTTAGTTGGCTTACTGTATTCTGCACCTTGTGTAAGTTTTGCCAAACTCACGCACAAAAATCCTGCTGCTGCAGCTGCATATGTTCGTGACATTATTTTCATGGGTGTCAAACCAATACCAGAATTAACTTCCACTATTCGATTAGGCGGAAGTCTAAACGCCGGAAACAGCATGACCCTGATGGTATCGCTTTGTTCCGAATGTCCGATTCCATTTAGTGTCAATGCTGAAAATGTCACTGACGTCCATGCCACTATCACCTGGGCCATGATCGATACGGTCTCTTCTATTAATGCCCGATACAAGCCCGTCACTGCTACGGAATGGGACACGCTAAAAAATGTTTTATCCCCGTTGCAACTTACCGGTCTCCTGGGCTGCACAGAATATGAAATTGAATTTCAATCGATTTGTACCGATACTACTACTGGATATCAATCCAATTTTCATTTTGAAACGGATGGTTGCTGCGAATTGCCGCATGAGATCAATGTTTCAGCGGTTGGTTCAACCATTCATATGAATTGGAATTCTGTTTTAGCTGCAGACTATTACGTCATTCAATTCCGTCCTCAAGGAACTGAAGAATGGTTAGAAGAAGCTACTGCCAGCAATGCTTACATCATTCATGATCTTTTACCCTGCACATTTTATGAAGTAAGACTCCAAACATCCTGTGATACAACGGATACCGGATTTTCTGATATTCAAATCGTCAGGACGAAGGGATGTGGTAATTGCATTGATCTTGCGTATTGCGATAACACTTCCAATGATGCATCTGGTGAGTATATTGATTCACTCATCATCGGTCCTTTAGTTAATCCTTCAGGAAACAACGGAGGTTATATGCTTTTCGATTCTTTTGATCCAAAATATATCGCCGGTGACACCTATTCAGTTTGGATTCGCCCCGGATTCGGTGCAGGTCCATTCGATGAGCAATTCCGTATTTGGCTGGATATGAACCAGGATGGTGTTTTTGATGACAGTGAATTATTGGTGGATTCTGTTCTTGCCCAGGCCAGCACTTATTTGCTCACCTCGATGACGATAGCAGATACAGCAGTGGCAGGCAACACGAGGATGAGAGTAAGCATGGCTTATGCAAATCCTTTTATTCCGACTAACCAGGATCCTTGTGGTCAACTCGAATTCGGTGAAGTGGAAGATTATTGTGTGGACATTCTTAAACGTCCTGCTGAATGTCCTGGAGTGGATACAGTATTTTTCGATGGCATCGATTACACGAGTGCATTTATGTATTGGCCCAGTGTAGATGAAGCGATCGCTTATACTTATCGCTATCGCGAAGTAGGGACAACTGACTACAAGCAGGAAGTAGCCATTGTAGATACTACCGCCAACCTTGCTGATCTGACCAAGTGCACAACGTATGAAGTGCAGGTTCGAACCATTTGCTTGTTTGACACCTCCGGTTATAATAAAACTTATATCCTGAAAACCGATTGTGATGTGGCTGTTCAGGATCCACTGGCATTACTTTCATCTTTTGTTGTGTTTCCAAATCCAACTTCTGATATTGCTTTTGCGAGAATAATTCCTGTTGAAAGCGGTCGATTCGCCGTATCCGTTTACAACCTACAGGGACAATTGCTGGATTATCAATCTGTGTTTGCGGATGCCAATCAAACTTCCACGATCAACCTGGAAGCAGTCAGTCAATTTCCTCAAGGGCTCTATTTCGTAACGGTGGAGAAAGATGGCAAGCGGGCTACACAGAAATTAATTCGTCTATAAACACGAGAGGGGAAAAGTCAATTCCGAATATCGAATAACCAATTACGAAGTTAGAAGTATAAAACCCTATACCCCCTTCAGGGGGCTAGGGGGCAGACAGAAGTCAATTTTATTTTCTAAATGAAGGACTCAACACCAGGTCCTTACTCCCTGCGGTATACAAGTAAAATCCTTCACCAGATTTGCTACCCAGTTTTCCAGCTTGTACCATATTGACTAATAATGGGCAAGGCGCATATTTGGCTTCCCCAAAGCCATCCTGCAAAACACGAAGAATGGCAAGCACCACATCCAATCCTATGAAATCAGCTAATTGAAGTGGTCCCATCGGGTGCGCCATTCCTAATTTCATAACAGCATCAATTTCTTCAACTCCTGCTACTCCTTCCCAAAGTGCAATAATGGCTTCATTGATCATTGGGATTAATACTCGGTTGGCTACAAATCCAGGGTAGTCATTGACGACTACAGGTATTTTCTCCAGGTTTTTAGAAAGCGTTGTGACTTCATTTGCAACAGCATCAGACGTGCTGTATCCTCTGATGACTTCTACTAATTTCATCACCGGTACAGGATTCATAAAATGCATTCCGATCACTTGTTCGGGCCTGTCAGTAACTGAAGCAATTCTCGTGATTGAAATTGAACTGGTATTGGTAGCGAGAATAGCATCGGGCCTGCACCATTGGCTCAAGCCTTCAAATATTTTCAATTTAAGATCTGCTCTTTCAGTAGCGGCTTCAATGACCAGCTTTGCATTTTTTACAGAAGACTCAATGGCTGTTGAAGTTGAAATTCTGGACAAAATGGATTCCTGATCAGCAGCGGTAATTTTTTCCTTGGCTACCATTCGCTCCAGGTTTTTTTTGATCGTAGCTATTCCTTTTTCGATGGCATCTTCAGATACATCGATCATAGTGACAGGATAGCCATATTGAGCAAAGACATGTGCTATGCCATTACCCATTGTACCTGCACCAATCACGGCTACAGGATAATCATTATGTAATTGAATCATAGAGGCAAATATACACTACCAACTTCCGACGCCACCGCCGCCGCCGCCACCACCGCTAAATCCTCCGCCACCACCGCCGCCTGATGAACTACTGCTTGGGCTACTACTAAATGCAGATCCGATTGAATTTACTTCAGATGGAAAGCTTTCTGAAAAGTGATTAAAACTATCCATGGAATTCGTCCCATAAATCATTGGTCCGGAATACCACGAAGGAGGCTGTGTAAGCAATCCTGCAAATTGTTTATTCCATTGCTTGAGATAGCCAAAGGCTAATGCAAATGCCATGGTTTTATCGTAATAATTGGGATCCTCTTTCATCAAACGTTCGATAACCGGGCGTTCCGCTTTGGCAACAAATTCCCTGAAACCCTGGAATTTTCTGAAAGTTTCATTACCCAAGGGAGAACGCTTATGAAACTTGCTAGCGAGGAAAAAAAGAATGAAGCCCACTACAATCAAAGCAATCCCATCTGGATTTTGACGGCCAAATAATGCATAAGCGCCCCATCCTAATGAAGCCAGTCCCATTAATCCGGTCATACAACCCATAGTTTTCTGATCGGATTCATACCAACCTTGCGCTTTAATCCATCCACTTACAGAAGCTTTCACAGAAGCCATAGTGACATAGAATTTATCCCGCAAATTTTTGAGCTTCACCACGTCACCTGATGCAAAAAGTCCATTCAGAAAATCTCTTTCAAAATCAAAGAGATCCGGTTCAGGGTTTTTTAACTTAGTAAAAGTGATATCATCCTTTTGCAAAAATCCGCCCTCTTTGGTCTCAAGCTTCATATAACCCTTATTAGCCAAATGCGGAATAAGGCAGAGCACGTCATTGTTGTCTACACTATTGTCAACAAATCCTCCGGCAATAGCAGGTGATATCCCTTCCGGTGGATAATATTCCACCATGATAGTCTGTCGTTGATTGCGGGAAACAATTTTAGCTACTATACCGGCTATGAGAAAAAAAATAGGTGCCAGCAGAAGACCATGTTTCTTTTTAAGCATTGTCCAATTAGCTATTGGAGTAAACGCACCTTTAGGAAATTTCATAGCTACTGTGAATCCCTCACCTGCCTGCAACACTCTGGTAGTATGGCCCTTGACTTGCTTAGGAAAAATGGTTACTACACCATCTTTTCCTTGAGTACCACTTGCCCCCATCCACCAGGCAACAGTGGTATCAGATAAAAAAACTTGTTCAGGGAGATTGATATGGAAATTAAAACTTCCAACTTCACATGGCACAGAAATACCCAGCAAATCCCAATAGAATTCACTGTGATCTTCATAAAAAATAATTGGATTGAATACTCGATAATGAATATGGTACCATTGAGCCCCATCGACATATTTATCAGCGTCTCCAATTTTGATCACCAAATTGTTGTTCTCTTTTGAAGTAGTGAAATTGTACCCATCTACCTTAATATCCTCAATTAAGAAATCTGTAGCCTTACCATTAATATCATTATGGTAAGGAATATACCTGAAAATTCCATGTCGAGGTTCGCTAAACTGAACTGTTATTTTTTCATCAAAATCAGCATAGCCTTCTGGGGTAATTGTGACATTAACTTCATAAAGCGAAATGTTGAAATATTCCGCTTTAACAGCAGTAGTCCAAATCCAAAACGGAAGCAGTAATAAAAGCCAGAGTCTTTTCATGGATTAGAACTGAACTTTTACATTCTGTTGTTCTTCCTCTGAAACTTCGAAATAGCCCATGCGCTGGAATCCAAATGGACCGGCAATGAGATTATTTGGAAATACTTCTACTGCATTGTTGAGATCACGAGCTGATGCGTTGTAGTAACGGCGTGAACGTTGTATACTTTCTTCAAGACCAGTGAGTGTATCCTGAAGTTTACCAAACTCGGAATTAGCTTTCAGATCAGGATAATTTTCAGCTAAAGCGAAAACAGATTTCAAAGCGCCTGATAGTGCATTTTCTGCAGCACCTCCATCCTTACCGCCAGCATTCATAGCTGCGGAGCGAAGGTTAACGATTTTTTCAAGCGTCCCGCTTTCATATTGCGTATACCCTTTGATCGTGTTGATCAGGTTAGGGATCAGGTCGTATCGTTGCTTAAGCAAAATATTGATCGACTTAAACGCTTCCTCTGCACCATTGCGCAAGCGTACGAGGCGGTTGTAAGTGCTCATCACCAACAAACCGAGAACAATCAGGATAATAAGAACGATAATCATCATAGTTATGGATTTTCAATTGATTACAATATGTCAAAAGTAATACCTTTTCCCCAGCCTCACCTTTAGCCTTTGCCTCTTCCGGTTGCTGAGCTGTAGCACGAGGATGAGGAAGAGCAGGTCGAAGCATTACCTTTGTTTGAAACATGCCTGTAAACATACTAGTCGGCGACATTGGTTCCACAAAATCGACGTGGTGGTCAAATTCAGAGGGAAACAAAGAGTTCCACCTGACGGGCTACAATCCGATCACCCATGAGGAAGAAGCAGGAAAGCGACTTTTTGATCAGCTATGGCAGGTCACGGAAGGTGATCCGTTTAGTAAAATCTGGTATTATGGAACCGGAATAGTAGACGATAAGGTCGCTCATCAGGTGCGAACAATAATGATGAAATATTTTCCAAAAGCGGAAATCAATGTTGCATCTGATTTGCTCGGCGCTGCGAAAGCTGCCTGTGGTGATCAGGAAGGCAACCTGGCCATCTTAGGCACCGGAAGTCATGCAGCCGTTTTTGACGGCCAGAAAATAATCCGGCAAGCCTCCAGCCTCGGCTATATTCTTGGTGATGAAGGAGGGGGAAGTGATATTGGCAAGGAACTCGTAAAAGCATACTTCTACAAGCAAATGCCGGATACTATTTCCGGTGATATGAAAAACTTCATCGATGGTGATCGAAGTGTCTTTTTACAAAAGCTTTACCACCATCCGACACCAAATCAATTCTTAGCTGAATTTGTTAAGATTGCAGTTCCACACCAACACGATCCATGGATACAAAATTTGATTATAGCGCGATTTACACTTTTTATCAAAAACCATATTCTTCCGTTACACCCAAATGGCCCGATACAGGTAGTTGGATCCGTAGGTACTATATTTGCCGACTTATTTCGGAAGGCATTGGAAAATAATAATCTCCAACCCGGGACATTTATTAAAGATCCGGCCCGACGATTGTTTGAAATGCATTTACAACATGACTGAACAAAAAAAAGAATTTCGCAGACTAGGATTATTTTCTTCAGGTGGTGATGCACCCGGAATGAATGCCGCTATTCGTGCTGTGGTGCGTACATCCTCTTTCTATGGTCTCCATATTTATGGTATATACCGCGGATTTGAAGGCATGATCGATGGACAAATAGAGCGACTGGACAAAGGGCATGTAGCGAATATCATTCAACGGGGAGGGACCGTATTGAAGACGGCAAGAAGTGAACGTTTCCGTACACCAGAAGGAAGAAAAGCTGCATATGATTCACTCATGGTGCATGACATCGATGGATTAGTGGCTATCGGAGGTAATGGCACATTTACCGGTGCGAAAATTTTCTATGAAGAATATGGTATTCCGATCATCGGTGTACCCGGTACTATCGACAATGATTTATACGGAACAGATTATACCATTGGTTTTGATACCGCTGTCAACACAGCTATTGAAGCTGTAGATAAAATCAGGGACACTGCGGAAGCACACAATCGTTTATTCTTTGTAGAGGTAATGGGAAGAGATACAGGATACATTGCCCTGAACACCGGTATCGGTAGTGGTGCAGGTGCTATCCTCATCCCTGAATCAAAAGTTGATGTGGAAGAACTCATCAAGCATCTTGAGAAAACCGCCAAGCGTCAAAAACTTTTTTCACTCGTCATCGTGGCAGAAGGAAATGAAAACGGAAATGCACAAACACTCGCAAACGAAATCAAATCACGTTGGCCTGAATATGATCCTAAAGTGACCATCATAGGCCATATGCAACGCGGTGGAGCACCTTCTGCACTGGATCGTTTGATTGCAAGCAGAATGGGATACAAAGCAGTGGAAGCTTTATTGGCTGGCCATTATAATCAAATGGTGGGCATCCAAAACAATGAAATCGTCCTGGTTCCTTTTGATGATGCCATCCATAAAACTAAATCGATTGATCAGGATTTGCTTCGCATGGCTGAAATACTATCCCTTTAATTGTGAAAATTGCAATCTTTTATATTCCGGTCGGATCAGAAGAAGAAGCCCATTCACTCAGCAAGCTGGCATTAGAACAAAAACTAGTCGCCTGCTCAAACATCTTCCCTATTCAATCTATGTATTCCTGGGAAGGCAAACATCATCACGATCATGAATTTGTGCTTATCCTCAAGACGCTTCCGGAATTAATGGATGAAGTCAAAGTTTTAATGGAGCAACATCATTCGTACAAAACACCTTGCATCATGCATTGGGAAACAGAGGTGAATGAGGCTTATGGTAAATGGATGTTAAGTATAACAAAGAAATAAAAGAGGCGCGAATGATCGCGCCTCTTTTATTTCTTTGTTAATTCTGTTCAGCGTCTCCCCTCTTGTTCCACATCAAAAAAGCTTTAATAAAACCATTGAGGTCTCCGTTGAGCACAAGATCTGGATTGTATACAGTGTGTTGTGACCGATGATCTTTCACTCTACGATCATCCAGCACATAACTTCGAATCTGACTGCCCCATTCATTTTTCATCTTACCGGATTCTACTTTATCTCGCGCTGCATTTCGCTTTTCAATTTCTTTCTCATACAATCTCGACTTCAACATCTGGAGTGCCTTATCACGATTTTGGTGCTGCGATCTTTCCTGCTGGCATTCGACTACTATTCCGGAAGGAAGGTGACGGACGCGAACTGCAGATTCTGTTTTATTGACATGCTGCCCACCGGCACCTTGTGAACGGAAAGTATCCCATTCCAGGTCATCGGTTTTAATTTCAATCTTGATACTGTCGTCTATCAATGGATGGACGAAGACTGATGAAAACGAAGTCATTCGTTTTCCTTGTGAATTGAAAGGACTCACGCGTACCAATCGATGCACACCATTCTCTCCTTTCAACATGCCATAGGCGTATTCCCCACTGATTTCAATTTCAGCGCTCTTAATTCCAGCGACATCGCCATTAACGCGGTTCAATTCGGAAACTTTATAACCGTTTTTTTCACCCCACATGATGTACATGCGAAGCAACATATCTGACCAGTCACAGCTTTCTGTACCACCGGCACCCGCATTAATCTCCAGGATACAGGACAATTCATCTTCCGGTTCATTGAGTGTGCTGCGGAATTCAACATCATCGACAAAAGCAACTGCTTTTTCATAAGCTGCATCAAGCTCTTCTTCAGTGGTCTCGCCTGCGTCAAAGAATTCCAACAAGACACCGAGGTCATCGATGACAGTCTGAATAGATTGAAAATGAGAGATCCAGTGCTTGTGTGCTTTGATTTCTTTCAAGGCTGCCTGGGCGCGTTCTGTTTGCGTCCAGAAATCCGGATCTAAGGTGAGTTGTTCCTTTTCTTCTAATTGAATCTTGCGTCGGGCGACGTCAAAGATACCTCCCTAATACGTCCACACGGGTCTTAAGGTTATTAAACTGATCAACGGTCATGGTTATGCTTTTTATGTAAAAGGGGGCTATTGCCCCCTTTCCTGATTATTTCTTATTGTAATTCAACGTAAAATACTAACGCTGCGTTCTCTGGAATTGCCGGAGGTGATCCGGCTGCTCCATATCCAAGTGAAGCTGGAATAAACAACATCGCTTTCGTGCCTTTGTTCATCAGGGCAAGACCTTCATCCCATCCTTGTATCACCTGTCCGGTACCTAATGGAAATACGTGGGGTTGTCCTCTTCCCCATGAATTATCAAACATCTTACCATCAGCGTCCAGCATGCCATAATAATTGACAGAAACTTGCTCACCCTTTGCAGGTTTTGGGCCTGAGCCTTCTTCAAGGATCACATATTTCAAGCCGCTTGCTGTAGTCTGCATCTTAGCATCAAAACCACCCTTCTTGTACATATCATAATTAGCTTTCACCATCGCTTCAACTTCGGGCAAGTGATCGCGTACAGCTTGTCTTGCTTTCTCCTGAATTTGTTGAATAGAATCTGAAAAGGCTTTGAACCTGGTTTCATCCATTACCTTGACAATACCGATCCGGTACACCACAGGTTCGGTAAACTTATCAAACCCCGGAGGGATCTGGCGGAACGAATCAACAGGAAAGAAAAAGTGAAAACTATCACGTACGTGCATCTTTCCAAGAAGATTGATCAGTGAGGTGAAGTAGCCATAGTCTTTCTTTTCTTTCGTGATCTTCAATACCGGGGGCTGTGCTGCGGTCTTGCTGGATTGGATCATAGAATCTTTGTAAAAAAGATCCATGTTGAAGAAGACGTAACTATCTACCGGGATAGGTTCGGAATCACCTTTGCGGATCATTTGGTATTCAAACCCACCGTCAGCTTTAAGGCGTTTTCCCTCTGAGGAACATCCAACGAATAGTAGGAGTCCCAATAAATAAAATAAAATTTTAGGATTCATGTTGCAGTTGATATAAATTCATTGTGAGTGGAATAATTTCTTTCACCTTGATCAGCGTTTCCGCTATCGAAGCTTTTAATTGTCCGCCGGAAGCATTGCGATGGCCTCCGCCATTGAAATAAGTGTGGCAGATTTCCTGGACATTGATATTTCCTTTAGAGCGGAATGATAGTTTAGTCACATTTTGTTGTTCTGAAATAAACACAGCCAACTTCATATTTCTGACCATCAGGATGTAATTCACAATACCCTCTGTATCTCCACGACCAATCGACCATTGCTTATAGTCTTCTTTGTCGAGCCAGATGATACCCGCCTGGTATTCGGTCATCAATTCCATGCGATTCGCCAAACAATGACCAAGCAATTTCAATTGCTTTTCGGTCATGCTGTTGAACAACCGGATCTGGAGCATATAATCATCCATGCCGATTTTTTTCAAAGCACCGGCAATTTCGAAGACATGTGGATTGGTTGCGTAGCGAAATGAACCGGTGTCCATGAGGATGCCGGTATATAACATCTCCGCCACCGGGATATCGATGTATTTTTCAAGACCTACGTTGATCAGAAAATCATAAACAAGTTCTGCTGTTGAACTGGCCAGATCATTAGAAATAATGTGGTCTGCAAATGGTTCCGGATCAATATGATGATCAATGAGGATTTTTTGAGCTTTCGAAGCCATTACATCCAGGCCAAAGCGATCGATGCGATCGAGTGCATTGAAGTCCAGGCAAAAAATAATATCTGCTTTTTCAAATGC
>Ga0068851_10000123_pt1 | contig 41662 bp, 8 predicted proteins | sample KBSCornC12_FD_66588 | JGI IMG/M metagenome (GOLD analysis project Ga0068851, IMG submission 66588) | Corn rhizosphere microbial communities from Kellogg Biological Station, Michigan, USA - KBS Corn C1-2 | ecosystem: Host-associated > Plants > Roots > Rhizosphere > Soil ...
AACACCTACGGGCCCACCGAGGCCACCGTGGTGTCCAGCGTGCATGACTGCCAATTGGTGGATGCCAGCGATGCGTTTGGTGTGCCGATTGGCCGGGCCATCGACGGTCGCTCCTTGTATGTGCTGGACAGTGGTTTCGAATTATTGGCCACCGACGGCGTGGGCGAGCTGTGCATCGGCGCCGAACACGGTTTGGCCCAGCATTACTTCGATCGCCCGGCGCTGACCGCCGAGCGCTTTTTGCCAAACCCGTTTTCCGCCGTGCCCGGCGCGCGGCTTTACCGCAGTGGCGACCTGGCGCGCTATAACCAGGCGGGTGCGCTGGAGTATGTGGGGCGCATCGATCATCAAGTGAAGATCCGCGGGTTCCGCGTGGAAATGGGTGAGATCGAAGCCAGCCTGCAAGCCTTGCCGCAGCTGCGTGAAGCGGCTGTCATCGCACAATCGAGCCCGACGGGCACGCAATTGGTGGCATATGTGGTCGCCGCCAACGGGCAAAGCGTGGACTCCCCGGCATTGGCGGCCACCTTGCGCCAGTCCTTGCCGGATTACATGGTGCCGGGGCACTGGGTTGTCCTCGACGCCTTGCCGTTGAACAACAATGGCAAGCTTGACCGTCGCGCACTGCCGGCACCGGACCTGAACCAGGCGCGCCAGGCTTACCGGGCGCCGCAAACCCCGCTGCAAACGTGCTTGGCCGCCATCTGGCAAGCGGTGTTGCAAGTGGATCAGGTGGGGCTCAATGACCACTTCTTCGAACGTGGCGGTCATTCTTTGCTGGCCACCCAAGTCATTTCGCGGGTGCGCCACGCACTGCAACTGGAAGTGCCGTTGCGGGCGCTGTTCGAACAACCGACGCTGGAGGCGTTCGCCGATGCTTGTGCTGGGTTGCAGGCCAGCACTGCACGGCCTCTGGTGGCGCTGACGCGTGATCGGCCGTTGGCGCTGTCGTTCGCCCAGGAGCGCCAATGGTTCCTCTGGCAACTGGACCCGTCCAGCGCCGCCTACCACGTGCCGAGCGCGCTGCACCTGCGTGGCCGTCTGGACGTCGCGGCGCTGGAACAGGCGTTCCAGGCCCTGGTGCAACGCCATGAACCGTTGCGCACCACCTTTGTGGAAGAGGGCGAGCACACCTGGCAACGGATTCACCCGAGCCTTGCGCTGCCTATCGAACACCAACAGGTCGAGGTCTCGGCGATCGAGCCTGCCGTGGCGCAGGAGATCCAGCGCCCGTTCGACTTGATCAATGGCCCGCTGATGCGCGTCAAATTGCTTCAGATCGAGGCCGAGCACCACGTACTGGTGATCACCCAGCACCACATCATCTCCGACGGTTGGTCGATGCAGGTAATGGTCGATGAATTGGTGGCGCTGTATCAGGGCCAGGCTCAACTGCCGGCGCAGCTCATCCAGTACGCCGATTATGCCCAGTGGCAACGGGACTGGATGGCGGCCGGTGAGCAACAACGTCAACTCGACTACTGGCGCCTGCGCCTGGGCACCGAGCATGCCGTGCTGGAACTGCCCTTGGACCACCCTCGGCCGGCAGTGCAAAGCCATCGCGGCGCGCGCCGCCAGGTGCACCTGGACAGCGCGTTGGTCGCCGGGCTCAAGGCCCTGGCCCAGCGTCAGGACGTAACCTTGTTTGTGCTGCTGCTGGCGTCGTTCCAGGCCTTGCTGCATCGCTACAGTGGGCAATCCCGAATCCGGGTCGGTGTGCCGATTGCCAACCGCAATCGCCTCGAAACCGAGCGCCTGGTCGGCTTCTTCGTCAACACCCAGGTGCTGCAGGCCGACGTGCACGGGCAGATGGCGTTCGACCAATTGCTCGGCCAGGTCAAGCAGCGTGCCCTCGAAGCCCAGGCCCATCAGGACCTGCCGTTCGAGCAACTGGTGGAGGCCCTGCAACCGGAGCGTAGCCTCAGCCATAACCCGCTGTTCCAGGTGATGTTCAATCATCAGGACCGCCTGCGCGCCACCCCGCTGCAGTTACCCGGCCTGGACCTGCAAGCGCTGGATTGGGCAGGGCACAGCACCCAGTTCGACTTGAATCTCGAGACGGAGGAGTCTGCCGCAGGCCTGTGGGCCTCTCTGACCTACGCCACCGATCTGTTCGACGCCGCTACCCTGGATCGCCTGGCCGAGCATTGGCAAAACCTGTTGCACGCGGTGGTGCAGGACGCGTCCCAGGCTGTGGATGAACTGACGATGCTCAGCGCGCCGCAATGGCAGCAGATGGTCGAAACGTGGAACGACAGCGCTGTCGACTACCCCCGCGAACGCTGCGTGCACCAATTGTTCGAAGCCCAGGCCGTGGCACAGCCGCAAGCCCTCGCGGTGCAATTCAATGGCCAAACCCTGAGCTACGGCGAACTCAACCGCCGCGCCAACCGTCTGGCCCATCGCCTGATTGCGGCAGGTGTGGGGCCGGACGTATTGGTGGCGGTGCATGTCGAGCGCTCCCTGGATATAGTGGTCGGCCTGCTGGCTACCCTCAAGGCCGGTGGCGCCTATGTGCCCCTCGACCCGCAATTCCCGGCGGATCGCCTGGCGTTCATGCTCGACGACAGCCGTGCACGGGTCCTGCTGACCCAGCCACACCTGATAGGGCGCCTGGCGCACCCGCACGGTGTGCAGGTATTGATGGTCGACGCCGCCGACGCTGCGGAGCACAACCCGCAGGTCGAGGTCGCGCCGGAACACCTGGCCTATGTGATCTATACCTCCGGTTCCACCGGCAAGCCCAAGGGTGTGATGGTACGACACCGGGCGCTGTGCAGCTTTACCTGCGGCATGGCCGATACCCTGGACATCGGCATTGGCGCACGGATGTTGTCACTGACCACCTTCTCGTTCGATATCTTCGCCTTGGAGCTGTACGTGCCCCTGACGGTGGGTGCCACGGTACTGCTGAGCGGCCAGGAGCTGGCCCTCGACCCGGAAGCGATCATCGATCTGGTCCACAGCCAATCGGCCAACGTGCTGCAAGCCACACCGTCGACCTGGCGCATGCTGCTGGAAAGCCCACGCGCCCAGCTGCTGCACGGTATCAAGAGCCTGTGCGGCGGCGAAGCGCTGCCGGCCGACCTGGCGCAGCGCATGCTCGACCTGCAAGGCCCGCTGTGGAACCTCTATGGCCCCACCGAAACCACCATCTGGTCGGCTGCCCATCGCCTGCACGAAGCACGGCCATTTGTGGGGCGGCCTATCGCCAATACCACGTTGTTCATCCTCAATGCCGGTTTGACGCCCAGCCCGGTGGGGGCCGCCGGTGAACTGCTGATCGGTGGTGTCGGCCTGGCTCGCGGTTACCACGAGCGCCCCGCGCTGACGGCCGAGCGCTTTGTGCCCAACCCGTATGGTGCGCCGGGAGAACGCCTGTACCGCACCGGCGACCTGGCCCGCTACCGTGCCGATGGCGTGGTGGAATACATCGGCCGCGTCGACCATCAGGTCAAGGTGCGTGGGTTCCGCATCGAACTCGGCGAAATCGAAGCGTGCCTGCGCGAGCGCGCCGGGGTGCGCGAAGCCGTGGTCCTGGCCGACAACGACCGCTTGATCGCCTACCTGGTCAGTTCCGCACCCGACACGCCAGAAGTCTACAGGGCGGCCCTGCGCGAGCGCCTGCCGGACTACATGGTGCCGGCGCACCTGGTGTTCCTCGATAGCCTGCCCCTGACCCCCAACGGCAAGCTCGACCGCAAGGCGTTGCCTGCGGTGGACGTGGCACGATTGAGCAAAGGCCATGTAGCGCCAGTGACACTGCGTGAACAGCAGGTCGCGGCGATCTGGGCCGAGGTGCTGGAGCTGCCGCAGGTCGGCCTTGACGATCACTTCTTCGAACTCGGCGGGCATTCGCTGCTGGCCACCCGTGTTGTCTCGCGGGTTCGCCAGGTGCTGGCGCTGGAAGTGGCGCTCAAGACCCTGTTCGAACACCCGCGGTTGGAGGATTTCGTTCAGGCGCTGGGCGAGGAGGGCGTGGTTGCGCCCGCGTTGCTCAAGGCTGACCGCAATCAACCGCTGCCGTTGTCCTATGCCCAGGAGCGGCAATGGTTCCTTTGGCAACTGGACCCGCAAAGCACGGCGTATCACATCCCCAGCGTATTACGTTTGAAAGGGCCGCTTGACCTGGCCGCGCTGCAGTGCAGTTTCGACACCTTGCTGGCACGCCATGAAAGCCTGCGCACCCATGTGCGCCAGGACGCTGGCGGCGCAGTTCAGGTGATTGAAGACTCGGGCCTGATCGAGATCAGCCTGCTCGACACCGAAGAAGACAGCCTCAAGGCGCGGGTCGCAGAAGTGGTTGCGCAGCCATTCGACCTGTTGCGCGGGCCGCTGTTGCGGGCCAGGTTGCTGCGCCTGGCTGTTGATGAGCACGTACTGGTGCTGGTGCAGCACCACATCGTCTCCGATGGCTGGTCGATGCAATTGATGGTCGAAAAACTGGTGCAGTTGTACGCCACCTTCAACCAGGGCCGGATGCCCGACCTGCCAGCCTTGCCGATCCAGTATGCCGATTACGCCGTGTGGCAGCGCAACTGGATGGAAGCCGGTGAGAAAGCCCGTCAACTGACTTACTGGCAGGCTCAACTGGGCGGCGTACAGCCTGTGCTGGAGCTGCCTTTCGACTACTTGCGCCCGGCGGTACAAAGCCAGCGTGGCGCGCGCCTGGGCATCGAGTTGCAACCTCAGCTGCTGACCGGTCTGCGTCAGTTGGCGCAGAGGGTCGGGGTTACCTTGCCGATGGTGCTGCTGGCGTCTTACCAGGCACTGCTGCATCGCTACAGCGGCCAGGAAGACGTGCGTGTCGGCGTGCCGATTGCCAACCGCAATCGCCTGGAAACCGAAGGGCTGATCGGCTTCTTCGTCAACACCCAGGTGCTAAAGGCCGATATCCATGGGCAGATGAGCGTGGTGCAACTGTTGCAGCAAGTGCGCCAGCGTTCGCTGGAGGCACAGGCCCATCAGGACCTGCCGTTCGAGCAACTGGTCGAAGCCTTGCAACCCGAGCGCAGCATGAGCCTGAGCCCGCTGTTCCAGGTGCTGTTCAACCATCGCGTGACCTCGGCCGCCAATCACTTGCAACACCTCGCCGAACTGGATGTCGAGGTGCTGGGTTGGGATGAAGGTGTGGCGCAGTTCGACCTGGCGCTGGATGTGGAGGAAAGCCAGGCGACGCTGCGTGCGTCCCTGAGTTATGCCACTGATCTGTTTGCCCCAGCCACGATCGAGCGCATGGCCGGCCACTGGCAGAACCTGTTGCAGGCGATGGTCGCCGATCAACAGCAACCCATCAGCCAACTCAACCTGCTGGGCGAGGATGAGCAACAACACATCCTGCAGCTGTGGAACCAGACCGAGGCCGGCTTTTCGGCCGAGCGCCTGGTTCACGAACGGGTTGCTGACCGCGCCCGGGAAAACCCGGATGCAATAGCCGTGAAGTTCGACACGCAAACCCTGAATTACGGTGAATTGAATCGCCAGGCCAACCGTTTGGCCCATGCGCTGATCGCCCGTGGCGTCGGCCCGGAAGTGCGGGTGGCGATTGCCATGCCGCGCAGTGCCGAGATCATGGTGGCGTTCCTGGCGGTGATGAAGGCCGGTGGCGTTTATGTGCCGCTGGACGTGGAATACCCGCGTGATCGCCTGCTGTACATGATGCAGGACAGCCGTGCGAAGTTGCTGCTGAGCCACAGCAGTGCCTTGCAGCAACTACCGATTCCAGATGGCCTGGACAGCCTGGCGATTGATCGCACCGAGGAGTGGGCAGGGTTCAGCGACACTGACCCTCAAGTGAAGCTGGACGGCGACAACCTGGCCTACGTGATCTACACCTCCGGCTCCACCGGCATGCCCAAGGGCGTGGCGGTATCTCACGGTCCGCTGGTGGCGCATATCATCGCCACCGGCGAGCGTTATGAAACCTCGCCCGCCGACTGCGAACTGCACTTCATGTCGTTCGCCTTCGACGGCTCCCATGAAGGCTGGATGCACCCGCTGATCAACGGCGCCAGTGTGTTGATCCGCGATGACAGCCTGTGGCTGCCGGAATACACCTACCAGCAAATGCACCGTCACAACGTGACCATGGCGGTGTTCCCGCCGGTATACCTGCAACAGTTGGCCGAGCATGCCGAGCGTGACGGCAACCCGCCGAAGGTGCGGGTGTACTGCTTCGGCGGTGATGCAGTAGCGCAAGCCAGCTACGACCTGGCCTGGCGCGCACTCAAGCCGACCTATCTGTTCAACGGCTACGGCCCGACCGAAACCGTGGTCACGCCATTGCTGTGGAAAGCCCGCAAGGGCGATCCATGCGGCGCGGTCTACGCCCCCATCGGCACACTGTTGGGTAATCGCAGCGGCTACGTGCTGGATGCGCAACTCAACCTGCAACCCATCGGTGTGGCCGGTGAGCTGTATCTGGGCGGGGAGGGCGTGGCCCGTGGGTATCTGGAGCGCCCGGCGCTGACTGCCGAACGCTTTGTGCCGGACCCGTTCGGCAAGCCCGGCAGCCGGGTGTATCGCAGTGGTGACCTGACCCGTGGCCGCCCGGATGGTGTGGTGGACTACCTGGGGCGTGTCGACCATCAGGTGAAAATCCGAGGCTTCCGTATCGAGCTGGGCGAGATCGAGGCGCGTCTGCGTGAGCAGGACAACGTCGGTGAAACCGTGGTGGTCGCCCAGGAAGGCCCGTCCGGCAAGCAGTTGGTGGCTTACGTAGTGCCCGCAGACGGCAGCCTGATCAACGAAACCGAGTTGCGCGACACCCTGCGCCGCGCCCTGAAAACCCGTCTGCCGGACTACATGGTGCCGACACACTTCATGTTCTTGGCGCAAATGCCGCTGACCCCCAACGGCAAACTCGACCGCAAGGGCCTGCCCGAGCCGGATGCGAGCCTGTTGCAACAGGCCTATGTGGCCCCCGAAACCGAGCTGGAACAACAGATCGCCGCGATCTGGGCCGATGTCCTGCGTCTGCCGCAAGTGGGTCTGAACGACAACTTCTTTGAAGTGGGCGGCCATTCCCTGCTGGCGATCCAGATCACCTCGCGGGTCCAGGCCGAACTGGGCCTGGAAGTGCCGCTGGTGGAAGTGTTCCAGACCGAAACGCTGCGTGCCTACGTGCAGGCCGCCGCCACCTTCCGCGCCGGCAGCGCGGAAGACTTTGATGATCTTCGTGACTTTTTGAGCGAACTAGAGGCGATTTGACCCATGCTTTCCAACCCTAATATCGACCTGGTTTCGCGCTTTCTTCGCCTGCCTCTGGAACAGCGCCAGCAGTTTTATCAGCGCCTGCAAAGCCGGGGCATGAGCTTCGCCCAGCTGCCGATTGCCTCGATCCGCGAGGACGGCCAGAGGCTGCCGTTGTCCTACGCTCAGGAGCGCCAGTGGTTTCTCTGGCAACTGGACCCGGACAGCGCTACTTATCATATTCCCGGCGCACTGCGTCTGCAGGGCCGACTGGACCTGGCGGCCCTGCAACGCGCGTTCGACAGCCTGCTGGCCCGCCATGAAAGCCTGCGCACACGCCTGGTACAGGACGGCGAGCGCCTGCTGCAAAACGTAGCGCCCGAGGCGCGCATCGAGATACACCAGGACGTTGCCGACGAACACCAACTGATCGCGCGCATCGAAGCCGAGATAGCCCGGCCTTTCGATTTGCAGGCGGGGCCGTTGTTGCGCGTGACCTTGCTGCAACTGGCCGAAGACGAGCATGTGCTGGTGATGGTGCAGCACCACATCATTTCCGATGGCTGGTCGATGCAGGTCATGGTCGAGGAACTGGTGCAGTTCTACGCCGCGCACAGCCAAGGCCAGGAGGTGCAATTGCCGGGCTTGCCGATCCACTACGCCGACTACGCGCTGTGGCAGCGCAGCTGGATGGAAGCCGGGGAGAAGGCCCGTCAATTGGCCTACTGGCAGGACCTGTTGGGCGGTGAGCAACCGGTGCTGGAGTTGCCCCTCGACTATTCGCGCCCGGCGCAGCAAAGCCATCGCGGCGCCAGCTTGCAGGTGCATCTGCCGGCGGACTTGGTGGCTGGTATCAAGCGCCTGGCCCAGCAAGAGGGCGTGACCCCGTTCATGCTGTTGCTGGCCTCGTTCCAGACCCTGCTGTTTCGCTACAGCGGCCAGTCGGACATCCGCATCGGCGTGCCGAATGCCAACCGCAACCGCGTGGAAACCGAGCGGCTGATCGGCTTTTTCGTCAACACCCAAGTGCTCAAGGCCGACCTTGACGGGCAGATGAGCTTCGCCGAACTGCTGCAACAGGCCAAGCGTCGCGCCCTGGAAGCCCAGGCGCACCAAGACTTGCCGTTTGAACAATTGGTGGTGGCGCTGCAACCTGAACGCAGCCTGAGCCATAACCCGCTGTTCCAAGTGATGTTCAACCACCAGACCGACGCCCAGAGCGGGCGCCATGGCCAGCAATTGCCTGGCCTGCAAGTGGCGGAACTGGATTGGGAGAGCCAGACCACGCATTTCGACCTGAGCCTGGACACCCATGAGTCCGCCGAAGGCCTCTGGGCGGCGCTGACCTACGCCACCGACCTGTTCGAAAGCGCAACCATCGAACGCTTGGCGCAGCATTGGCAGAACCTGCTCCAGGCGGCAGTGAGTGCACCACGCAGCCGTCTTTGCGCGCTGTCGATGCTCGATGCACCCGAACAACAGCGGATGCTCAAGGACTGGAATGCCCCCGCCACCGTCGCCGCACCGCATGCCGTGCACCAGTTGTTCGAGGCGCAGGCCCGCGAACATCCGGCGCGCCAGGCACTGGCCTTGGATAAGCAAACGCTCAGCTACGGTGAACTGAACCGCCAGGCCAATCGCCTGGCGCACTACCTGATCGCCCAAGGCGTAGGCCCGGAAGTGCTGGTGGGGATCGCGGTCGAGCGCTCTTTTGCCATGGTGGTCAGCCTGTTGGCGGTGCTCAAGGCGGGTGGCGCCTACGTGCCGCTTGACCCTGAATACCCGCGTGAACGCCTGGTGCATATGCTCGACGACAGTGGTGTGCGACTGGTGTTGACCCAATCCCACCTGCGCGACCGCTTGCCATTACCGGCCGATCTGACGGCGCTGGACATCGATCTGGCCGACGCGCAGTTGGCGCAGTGTGCCGAGCACAACCCGCCTACCGCGTTCGAGCCCAGCAGCCTGGCGTATGTCATCTACACCTCCGGCTCCACCGGCAAACCAAAAGGCGTTGCCATCAGCCATGCGGCATTGAGCGAATTCGCCGGTATCGCGGCCGAGTATTCGCGCCTGGTCGCGGACGACCGCGTACTGCAGTTCGCGACCCTGAACTTCGATGGTTTTGTTGAGCAGCTGTACCCGGCTCTGACCCTGGGCGCGACGGTCGTGTTGCGCGGGCCGCAGTTGTGGGACGGCGCTGACCTGTACCGGCAGATTATCGACCAAGGCATCACCCTGGCCGACTTGCCCACCGCCTATTGGAAACTGTTCCTGCAGGATTGCCTGGCAGCGGGACCACGGCCCTATGGCGCATTGCGCCAAGTGCATATCGGCGGCGAAGCGATGCCGCTGGATGGCCCGGTGCTGTGGCGGCGCGCGGGGCTGGGGCATGTACGCCTGCTCAACACCTACGGGCCGACCGAGGCCACGGTGGTGTCCAGCGTGCTCGATTGCAGCGATGACAACGCCGTGATTGGCGCCACTGCCAGCCCGATTGGCCGCGCGTTGCCGGGGCGTGGCCTGTATGTGTTGGACCGTGACCTTGACCTGTTGCCGGTTGGCGCCGTGGGTGAGCTGTACATTGCCAGTGCCAGTGGCTTGGCCCGTCATTACCTGCAACGCCCGAGCCTGACCGCCGAGCGTTTTGTCGCCGACCCGTTCAGCCCCCTGGGCGAGCGTCTTTACCGCACCGGTGACCTGGCGCGTTATCGCGCCGACGGGGTGATCGAATACGTCGGTCGCGTCGACCATCAGGTCAAAATCCGCGGTTTCCGAATCGAGTTGGGTGAGATCGAAGCGCTGCTGTTGGCCCAGGAGGCGGTGCGCGAAGCCTTTCTGCTGGCGGCCGACAACCAGTTGGTGGCCTACCTTGTGCCGGCCCAGCCGTTGTCCGCCGCCGAGCATGCGGCGGCGGGCGAAACGCTCAAGGCCACCTTGCGTGAGCAACTGCCCGATTACATGGTGCCTGCGCACTTGATCTTCCTCGACCGCATGCCGTTGAACCCCAACGGCAAGCTTGACCGCCAGGCGCTGCCCAAACCCGATGGCAGCGCGGTGCAACAGGCCTGGCAGGCACCGGTTACGCCACTGCAACAGCAGGTTGCGGCGATCTGGGCTGATATTCTTGGCGTCGAGCGTGTGGGCCTGACCCACCACTTCTTCGAACTGGGCGGGCATTCGCTGATGGCCATGCAAGTGGTTTCGCGCATTCGTCAGGCATTGAAGCTCGAAGTGCCGCTCAAATTGCTGTTCGAACAGCCGCGCCTGGAGGGGTTTGTCGCCGCACTGACCACCCAGGCCCCAGGCGCGCCGAACGCGCCCGCGCTGTTGCCGGTAGGGCGGGACCAGCCGTTGCCGCTGTCCTACGCCCAGGAGCGCCAATGGTTTTTATGGCAACTGGAGCCGCAAAGCGCCGCGTACCACATCCCCAGCGCCTTGCGTTTGAAAGGGCAGCTTGATCTGGTTGCACTGCAACGCAGTTTCGATACCTTGCTGGCCCGGCATGAAAGCCTGCGCACCCATTTGCGCCAGGAGCGCGACCGCACGGTTCAAATAATTTCACCGCAGGTGTCGTTGCCGATAGCGCACGCCGAGGTACAGGAAGCGCAGCTCAAGGCGCGGGTCGAGGCCGAAATAGCCCAACCCTTCAATCTGGAACAAGGGCCTTTGCTGCGGGTTTCGTTGCTGCGCATCGCCGCTGATGAACATGTATTGGTATTGGTGCAGCATCACATCGTGTCCGATGGCTGGTCGATGCAGCTGATGGTTGAAGAGCTGGTGCAACTGTATGCGGCCTACAGCCAGGGACAGGTGTTGCAATGGCCGGCGCTGCCGATTCAGTACGCCGACTACGCCGTATGGCAGCGCAACTGGATGGAGGCGGGCGAGAAGGCCCGTCAACTGGCGTATTGGCGCGACATGCTCGGCGGTGAGCAGAGCGTGTTGGCGTTGCCGTTCGACCACCCGCGTCCTGCTGTGCAAAGCCATCGTGGCGCGCGCCTGGCATTCGAACTGCCCGGCGCGTTGACCCAAGGCCTCAAGGCCCTGGCCAAGCAGCAGGACGTGACCTTGTTCATGCTGCTATTGGCCTCGTTCCAGACCTTGCTGCATCGCTACAGTGGCCAGGAAGAGATCCGTGTCGGGGTGCCGATCGCCAACCGCAATCGCAGCGAGACCGAGCGTCTGATCGGCTTCTTCGTCAACACCCAGGTGCTCAAGGCCGATCTCCACGGCCAGATGAGCGTCGAGCAACTGCTGCAACAGGCCCGGCAACGGGCGCTGGACGCCCAGGCTCACCAGGACCTGCCCTTCGAACAACTGGTGGAAGCGCTGCAACCCGAGCGCAGCCTGAGCCACAACCCGTTGTTCCAAGTGATGTTCAACCACCAGACCGACGTGGGCCAGGCTCAGGTTCAGCAGCAACTGCCGAATCTTTCGGTAGAAGGGCTGGAATGGGAAAGCAAGACGGCGCATTTCGACCTGGACCTGGATATCCAGGAATCCACCGAAGGTATCTGGGCCACGCTCGGCTATGCCCAGGACCTGTTTGAGGCCAGTACCGTGCAACGCATGGCGCGACACTGGCAGAACCTGTTGCAAGGCATGGTTGCCGACCCACGGCAGAATCTCAGCCAATTAAACCTGCTGGACAACGCCGAACGGCAACAGATTCTTCAACTGTGGAACCAGAGCGACGCCGGCTTCTCGGCCAAGCGCCTGGTGCACGAGTTGGTGGCCGACCGCGCCGGGGAAACCCCCGAGGCGGTGGCGGTGAAATTTGGCGAGCAACAGCTGACTTACGGCGAGCTGGACCGCCAGTCCAACCGCCTGGCCCATGCATTGATCGCCCGTGGTGTCGGCCCCGAAGTGCGCGTGGCGATTGCCATGCCGCGCAGTGCCGAGATCATGGTGGCGTTCCTCGCGGTGATGAAAGCCGGTGGCGTCTACGTGCCGCTGGACATCGAATACCCGCGTGATCGCCTGCTGTACATGATGCAGGACAGCCGTGCCCGGTTGCTGCTGACTCATAGCAGTGCCTTGCAGCAACTGCCGATTCCCGAGGGTCTGGACAGCCTGGCGATTGATCGCACCGAGGAATGGTCCGGTTACAGCGACACGGCGCCGCAGGTGAAACTGGACGGCGACAACCTCGCCTACGTGATCTACACCTCCGGCTCCACCGGCATGCCCAAGGGGGTTGCTGTCTCTCACGGTCCACTGGTAGCCCATATCATCGCCACCGGCGAGCGCTATGAAACGTCGCCGGCCGATTGCGAACTGCACTTCATGTCGTTCGCGTTCGATGGCTCCCACGAAGGCTGGATGCACCCGCTGATCAACGGCGCCAGCGTGCTGATTCGCGATGACAGCCTGTGGCTGCCGGAATACACCTACCAGCAGATGCATCGCCATCACGTGACCATGGCGGTGTTCCCGCCGGTGTACCTGCAACAGCTGGCCGAACATGCCGAGCGTGACGGCAACCCGCCGAAGGTGCGGGTGTACTGTTTCGGCGGTGATGCCGTGGCCCAGGCCAGCTATGACCTGGCGTGGCGCGCGCTCAAGCCGACTTACCTGTTCAACGGCTACGGCCCGACCGAAACCGTGGTCACGCCGTTGCTGTGGAAGGCCCGCCGTGGTGACCCGTGCGGTGCCGTCTACGCGCCGATCGGCACACTGCTGGGCAACCGCAGCGGCTACGTGCTGGACGCGCAACTTAACCTGCAACCCATCGGCGTAGCCGGTGAGTTGTACCTGGGCGGCGAGGGCGTGGCCCGGGGTTACCTGGAGCGCCCGGCCCTGACCGCCGAGCGCTTTGTACCGGACCCGTTCGGCAAGCCCGGCAGCCGGGTGTATCGCAGCGGCGACCTGACCCGTGGCCGCCCGGATGGCGTGGTGGATTACCTCGGCCGCGTCGACCATCAGGTGAAAATCCGTGGCTTCCGTATTGAGCTGGGCGAGATCGAAGCGCGCCTGCGCGAGCAGGACAGTGTCGGCGAAACGGTGGTGGTGGCCCAGGAAGGGCCGAGCGGCAAGCAACTGGTCGCCTATGTGGTGCCGCTGGACCCGTTGCTCGTCGACGACGCCGTGGCGCAGTCGACCTGCCGCGAAGCCTTGCGCCGCGCCCTGAAAACCCGCTTGCCGGACTATATGGTGCCCACGCACCTGATGTTCCTTGAGCGCATGCCGCTGACGCCGAACGGCAAGCTCGACCGCAAGGGCCTGCCGCGCCCGGATGTCAGCCAGATGCAGCAGGTGTACGTGGCGCCACAGAGTGAGCTGGAGCAGAAGATCGCGGCGATCTGGTCCGACGTGCTGCGTCTGCCACGTGTCGGTTTGCACGATAACTTCTTCGAGTTGGGCGGTGACTCGATCATCTCGATCCAGGTGGTCAGCCGTGCCCGCCAGGCCGGTGTGCGCTTCACGCCCAAGGATCTGTTCCAGCACCAGACGGTCCAGAGCCTGGCGGCCGTGGCCCGGGAAGGCGAGGGCGCGGTGGTGCTGGATCAGTCGGCATTGACCGGCGAGTTGTTGTTGCTGCCTGTCCAGCAGGCGTTTTTTGCCGATGACATTCCCCAGCGTCACCACTGGAACCAGTCGGTGGTGCTACAGCCACACCAGGCGTTGCAGGCGCCGCTGCTGGTGGCGGCGCTGCAGGCCTTGATCGTGCATCACGACGCCCTGCGCATCGGTTTCGTCCAGGGCGCGGCAGGCTGGAGCGCGGCGTATCGCGGGCCGCAGCAGCATCAGGCCCAGCAGGTCCTGTGGCAGACCACCTTGAATGCGGTCGAAGAGTTGGAGGCCCTGGGTGAGGAAGCCCAGCGCAGCCTCGACCTGAGCGAAGGGCCGCTGCTGCGTGCAGTGCTCGTCGACCTGGCCGACGGCTCCCAGCGCTTGCTGCTGGTGATTCATCACTTGGTGGTGGACGGTGTGTCCTGGCGCATCCTGCTGGAAGACCTGCAAACGGCTTACCGCCAGCTTGCCCAAGGTGCCACAGTCGTGTTGCCCGCCAAGACCAGCGCGACCCGGGCCTGGGCCGAGCGTCTGCAAACCTATGCACGCAGCGCCGCACTGGCGCAGGAACTGGCCTGGTGGCAGACGCAGTTGCAAGGCAGCCCCACTGGCCTGCCGGGGGCCGATCCACAGGCCAGCGTGAGCAACCGGCATGCGCTGAGCGTGACCACCCATCTGGATCAGGCCTTCACGCGGCGTCTGTTGCAGGACGCCCCCAGTGCTTACCGCACCCAGATCAATGACCTGTTGCTGACTGCACTGGCGCGCGTCGTTGTGCGCTGGACCGGTGACGCGTCGATGTTGATCCGCCTGGAAGGCCATGGCCGTGAAGACCTGTTCGACGAGATCGACCTGACCCGTACCGTCGGCTGGTTCACCAGCCTCTACCCGGTGAAGCTGGTGCCGACCGATTCGCTGGCCGGCTCCCTCAAGCAGATCAAGGAGCAGCTGCGTGCGATTCCCGACAAGGGCCTGGGCTTTGGTGCCCTGCGTTACCTGGGGAATGCCGAGGCTCAACAGGCCCTGAGTGAACTGCCGCGCCCACGCATCACCTTCAACTACCTGGGGCAATTCGATGGCAGTTTTGACGGCGGCGAACAAGAAGGCTTGTTCGTCCCCTCCGGTGATGGCAGTGGTGCCGAGCAGAGTGCCGAGGCACCGCTGGGCAACTGGTTGGAAATCAACGGCCAGGTCTACGCCGGCGAATTGAAGTTGAACTGGAGCTTCAGCCAGCAGATGTTCGATGAGGCGACCGTACAACGCCTGGCGGATGACTACGCCGCGGAACTCAAGGCGTTGATCGAGCACTGTGGTGTCAACCAGGGGGTCACGCCTTCGGACTTCCCGCTGGCGCGCTTGTCCCAGGCGCAACTGGACAGCTTGCCGGTGACGGTGGCTGACATCGAAGACGTTTACCCGCTGTCGCCGATGCAGCAAGGCATGCTGTTCCAATCGCTGTACGGCGAAGGCTCGGGTGACTACATCAACCAGATGCGCATCGATGTCGAGGGCCTGGATGTACCGCGCTTCCGCCAGGCCTGGCAGGCGGCGGTCGACAGCCATGAGATCCTGCGCAGCGGTTTTCTCTGGCAGACCGAGCTTGATCAGCCGTTGCAGGTGGTCTACAAGCAGATGCGCATGCCGTTCGCCGAGCTGGACTGGCAAGATCGGCCCGGCAGCAGTGCGGCACTCGATAGCCTGGCCGAGTCGGCGCGGGCCCAGGGGTTCGTGCTGGAACAAGCGCCGTTGCTGAGCCTGACGGTGGTCCGTACAGGGGCGTCCCGTTATCACTTGATCTACACCAACCACCACATCTTGATGGACGGCTGGAGTGGTTCGCAGTTGTTTGGCGAGGTGTTGCAACATTACGCCGGTGAACCGCTGCGTGCGCCCATCGGGCGTTACCGCGATTACATTGCCTGGCTGCAGGCACAGGACAAGTCGGTCAGCGAGGCATTCTGGAAAGAGCAACTGCTCAACCTGCAAGAACCAACCCGCCTGGCCCGTGGCCTACAGGCTGCGCACAGCGAGGCGCTGGCCGTCAACGGCGAGCATCGTCTGAACCTCGACGCCAGCCAGACCGCTCAGCTCAAGGCCTTCGCCCAGCGCAATAAAGTCACGCTCAATACACTGGTGCAAAGCGCCTGGCTGCTGCTGTTGCAGCATCACACCGGGCAGTCCACCGTGGCGTTCGGCGCCACCGTGGCAGGCCGTTCGGCGCAATTGCGCGGTATCGAACAACAGGTCGGTCTGTTCATCAACACCTTGCCCGTCGTGGCCACGCCGGATGCACAGATGACGGTCAGCCAGTGGCTGCAGCAGATCCAGGCGCAAAACGTGCGCTTGCGTGAGCAGGAGCATACGCCGCTGTTCGAGATCCAGCGTTGGGCCGGGTTGGGTGGCGAGGCGCTGTTCGACAGCATTCTGGTGTTTGAGAACTACCCGGTGTCCGAAGCGCTGGAGCAGGGCGCACCTTCGGGGCTCACGTTTGGCGCCGTCCACAGCCTGGAGCAAACCCACTATCCGTTGACGGTCTTGCTGGGCATCGGTGACACCTTGGGCCTGGAGTTCAATTACGACCGCCAGGCATTCAGCGCGGCGCATATCGAACGGTTGGCCGAGCACTTCCAGCAGGTGTTGCAGGCATTGGCAGTGGATGGCGCCCAGCGTCTGGCAACGTTGCCTTCGCTGGCCCGTTCCGAGCGCGAAACGGTCCTGCATGCCTGGAATGACACGGCCACGGACTACCCGCTGCACCTGCCGGTGCATCAGTTGATCGAAGCCCAGGTGGTGCGCACGCCGGACGCACCGGCGCTGGTATTTGCCGGGCAGGTATTGAGTTACGCCGCGCTTAACCGCCGGGCAAACCGCTTGGCGCATCGCCTGATGGCGGCCGGCGTCAGGCCGGATGTCCTCGTGGGGCTGGCGGTTGAGCGTTCGATTGAAATGGTCGTTGGCCTGCTGGCGGTACTCAAGGCAGGTGGCGCTTATGTGCCGCTGGACCCGGAATACCCCCGCGATCGATTGGCCTACATGCTGCAAGACAGCGACGTGAAGCTGTTGTTGACCCAGGCGCATTTGCTGGAGCAACTGCCGATTCCAGCGGGCTTGCACAGCCTGGTGCTGGAGCAGGGCGATGAGGGGTTGCAGGCCTACGCCGAGCGGAATCCGCAGGTCGCCGTCGATGGCGAAAACCTTGCCTATGTGATCTACACCTCGGGCTCCACCGGCCAACCCAAAGGTGCGGGTAACCGCCATTCGGCGCTGACCAACCGGCTGTGCTGGATGCAGCAGGCGTATGGCCTGGACGGCAGTGATACGGTCTTGCAGAAGACGCCGTTCAGTTTCGACGTGTCGGTGTGGGAGTTCTTCTGGCCGCTGATGACCGGTGCGCGCCTGGTGGTGGCCGCGCCGGGCGACCATCGTGACCCGGCCAGGCTGGTGAGCCTGATCAACGCCGAGCAAGTCACTACGTTGCACTTTGTGCCATCCATGCTCCAGGCCTTCTTGCAGGATGCCGGCGTCGGCGCCTGTCACAGCCTGCAGCGCATTGTGTGCAGCGGTGAAGCGCTGCCGGTGGATGCTCAGCAACAGGTGTTCGCCAAACTGCCGCGTGCCGGGTTGTACAACCTGTATGGGCCGACCGAAGCGGCAATCGACGTGACGCACTGGACCTGCGTCGACGAAGGGGGTGACGCCGTGCCGATTGGTCGGCCGATCGCCAACCTGGGCTGCTACGTGTTGGACGGCAACTTGGAACCGGCACCCGTTGGCGTGTTGGGTGAACTCTATCTCGGCGGCGTCGGCCTGGCGCGCGGTTATCACCGTCGGCCGGCGCTGACCGCCGAACGCTTTGTGACCGATCCGTTCGGCAGTGGCACCCGTTTGTATCGCTCCGGGGACCTGGCGCGTTATCGCGACGATGGGGTGATCGAATACGCCGGGCGCATCGATCACCAGGTCAAGCTGCGTGGCTTGCGCATCGAATTGGGTGAAATCGAGGCCCGCCTGTTGGAGCACGCGTGTGTGCGTGAAGCGGCGGTGCTCGCCGTGGACGGCACGCATCTGGTGGGCTACCTGGTGCTGCAGGCGCCGAGCGAGGATTGGAAAGCACAGGTGGCGATGCACCTGGCGGCGCAGTTGCCGGACTACATGGTACCGGCGCAGTGGGTGGTGTTGACACAGATGCCGCTGAGCCCCAATGGCAAGCTGGATCGCAAGGCGTTGCCTAAACCGGAGGCGCAAGGCGCGGACGCTTATCAGGCCCCGCAAAGCGCCGTCGAGCAGCAAGTCGCGGCGATCTGGCGTGATGTCCTCGGTGTCGAGCGCGTAGGGCTGAACGACAACTTCTTCGAGTTGGGCGGTCACTCCTTGCTGGTGCTGATGCTCAAGGAGCGTATCCGTAAAGTCATCGGTGTCGGCTTATCCGTCAGCCAGTTGATGCTTAACCCGACGGTACGCAGCCAGGTCAACTGCTTGAAGGGCGACGCGCGCAGCTCGTTGATCGTCAAGCTCAACAGCCAGACCGAAGGCACACCGTTGTTCATGTTCCACCCAAGCTTCGGTTCGGTGCATTGCTACACCGCGATTGCCCTCGCGCTCCGGGAGCTGCGTCCGGTGTTCGGGGTGATTTGCCGTGCATTGGCCGAAGACGGTGCAGCGGTGCCCCAATGGCAAGCCATGGTCGAGGATTACGCCGAGCAACTCCTGTTGGCCCAGCCCCAGGGCCCCTTCCGCCTGGCAGGCTGGTCGTTGGGTGGCAACCTGGCGATGGAAGTCGCCTACGTGCTGGAGCAAGCGGGACGCGACGTCGAGTTTGTCGGCTGGATCGACTCCGCGCCGCCGCAGTGGCTCACGCCCTATTGGCAGGCGGTCGTCACCGAGGATGACCGTGAAGTCTCGGCGAACGAGCGGCGTGCGGCGTTGTTGGGCGTGATGTTCCCGGCGTTTGCCGAGCGGATTCAGGCGGCCTGGCAGCAATGTCAGCGCGATGCCCAAGACGAAGATGGGCAATGGCAAGGGTTTATCGCCTGGGCCGAGCAGACCCTGGGCGACACCTTTACCGGTATCAAGAACGAGTTGCTGCGTGGCAATGAGGCGCAGATTTCCTGGGAGGTCGACCGCGCGCTCAGTGAGCGTCTGTCGGCGGCGGACTTCAAGCCGATCAAGGCCCCGGTCAGTTGCTGGTGGGCGTCCATGAGCCGCGCCGGGCAGTTCAAAGAGCTGATCGAGCAGCACATGGCAAGCACCCTTGTTCAGGGGCGGATCGAGCGTTCAGTGGTGATCGAGACTGATCACGACGGGATCATCGACAGTGCCGAGTTCATTCGTAGCCTGGTGGCCGCCATGGAATAACACCTCAAGTGATGAACACTGAACCTGTGTCGAGGGGGCAAGCTCTCTCGCCACAGGGGACTCGCCACAGGGGAGGGCGGGGCACAAAAAAGCCCGATGAAAGCAGCGCTTCCATCGGGCTTTTGGTTGATCGCCGCCAGGGCGATCAAGGCATCACATCAGAAGTCCCAGCGGGTGCTGAACATCACGTTGCGCGGCTCGCCATAAGCGGCCGAGTTATAGAAACCCACGTTGGTGTAGTAGGACTTGTCGAAGATGTTGTTGAAGTTGACAGTCGCCGAGAGGTTCTTGGTGACCTGATAGCGGGTCATCAAGTCCACCAGCCAATAGGACTCCTGGGTGATGTCCTGGTTGGTGTTGAGCGGCGAGTTGTAGATTTCATTCCAACCCTTGCTCTGCCAGCGCAGGCCGCCACCGATGGTGAACTTGTCGAGGTCGCCCTTGAGTTTGTAAGTGGTGTTCAGGTTGACCTGGTGCTCAGGTTCGAAGGTGGAGATCTTCTTGTCGTCTGCGTCCCGCACGATCTTGTGGGTGTAACCGCCTTGTACTTGCCAGCCGGGCGCCAGCTCACCTGAGATTTCTGCTTCGTAACCCTTGGTGACGGCCTTGGAGCTCTTGAACGCATAGTTTTGCGGGGAAGGAGTCTGGTTGTTATAGGCATCGTCCGGGATGGCACGGTTGTCTTCATGCACTTCGAAGTAGGCAATGCTGGTGTTCAAGCGACCGTCGAGAAACTCGCCCTTCAGGCCCAGCTCGTAGTTTTGGCCTTCGTCTGGTTCCAGCAACGTCTGGTTGCGGTCTTTGTACGTGCTTTCCTGGGGTTGGAAGATATCGGTGTAGCTGGTGTACACCGAGAGATTGTCGTTCAGGTCGTAGATCACGCCGGCATACGGCACGAACCGGCCGGTTTCCTTGTAGGAAGGGTTGATACCGGTGACGTGGTAGTTGGCGACGCGCCCACCGAGGATCACGTGCAGGTCATCCATCACGTTCAAGCGTGTGGTCACGTAGTAGCCGGTCTGGCGGATGGTATCGTCGATGTATTGCTGGACAGGGCCGTAGATCGGCTTGGCAATGTGGCCATTCCAGTTATAGAAATCGACTTTGTTGCCGCCTGGCCATTCCGGCGACCAGTACCCCTTGCCTTGCCAGCGCGACGTGCCGATCGAGCCGCCCACCACCAGTTCATGTTCGCGGCCAAACAGGCTGAAAGGCCCGGTGGCGTAGAGGTCGGCGGAGGTGCTTTTGGTTTCGCCGGTGTATTTCTGACCGTTGACCTCGGCGGTGCCATCGGCTGCCGGCTGGACAAACTGGATCGAACCGAGGTCGGCATGGTAGCTGTTGATCTTGTGGTCGAGCTGGAATTTGGTGACCCAGCCGTCACCCATATCATGCTCAAGCATGGCAAAGGCGGTGCGGGTGTTCTGTTCCCAGGAGCTCCAGGTGGCGCCGTTGTTGTAGGAGCGTGGCATCTTGTTGATGCTGCCGTTGGAGTTGACCAACGGGAACGAACCGGACCAGCTGGAGCCTTTCGGAATATTGTCCTGATAGTCGAAGCCGACGGTCAACATGGTGTCGGGGGACAGGTCGAACTCGGTAATGCCGTAGTAGGTTTCGGTCTTGCGCGAGTAGTGGTCCATGAAGGATTTTTTGTCCTGGTACGCCGCCACTGCACGGCCCCGGACATTACCGCTGTCGGTCAACGGGCCGCTCACATCCACTTCGCTGCGATAGTTGTCCCAGGAGCCGGCGCCCAGTTGCACATGGCCCTTGAACTCCGACGTCGGCTTCTTGCGGATCAAGTTGATGGTCGCGCCCAGGGAGCCGGCGCCGTTGAGCAGGCCGGTGGCACCCTTGAGCACTTCGACGCGGTCATAGATCGCCATGTCGCTGAGGGTATTCCCGGCCGAGTAGCCGACGTTGCGCACGGTGGACGGAATACCGTCGTACTGGAAACTGTTGACCGAGAACCCCCGCGAGTAATAGTTGGTACGGTCGGTGTCATAGGCCGATACGGTGATGCCAGGCGTGTGGCGCATCACGTCATCGACGTTGTTGAGGCCGAAGTCCTCGATATGTTGGCGGGTAATCACCGTGATCGACTGCGGGGTTTCCCGCGGGGTCAGGGTCAGCCGCGTGGCCGTGGCAATGGTGCCCGGCGTGTAGGAGCCGGAGCCCTCGGTGATGTTGCCCAGCACGTTGCCGGTCACTTGGGTCGGACTCAACTCCAGCCCGGCGGACGCGCCGGCGGCGGTAACAGTCAGCGCGTTGCCACTGAGGCTGTGAGTGGTCGAAGTGCCTGCCAGCAAGGTGTTGATCGCCTGCTGCGGATCCAGTTTACCTTTGATCGCCGTGCTGTTTTTTCCCGCCACGTCGGACGGGCTGTACAGCACCTGCAGGTTGGCCTGGCGGCCGAATTCCTGCAGTGCACTCCCCAGTGCCTGTGCTGGAATATCCAACTCGATCTCCTGTGCCTGCACATAGCCGGCAACCGGCAGCGATACCGCTAGGGTAAGCGCGCTCGGCAGAAGGTTGATGTTCAGGGCCCTGGTTAGCGCTTTGCTCAGTGGGCTGAGACCGAGTCGTGCTGACATGGATGGTTTCTCTTCTATGTTTTAAGTGGGCAAATTCTGATGTTTATTGAGGTTAGTTCTCATTACCACTAGTGAGACGTTCCTACCTCGGAAAACCGGAAAAGAAAATTTCATGCAGGCTCCATTTCATGCACTACCTGGCCGGCGCGCAGCCGTACCAGTTGATCGGCGATGTGGAAATAGCGGTCGTCATGGCTGATCACGATGATGGTTTTGCCCAGGCGCTTGAGGTCCGGCAGCAGCTCGGTATAGAAAATCCGGCGGAAGGCCGGGTCCTGGTCGGCGGCCCATTCGTCGAACACCAGCACCGGGCGTTCTTCCAGCCAGGCGTTGACCAGTGCCAGGCGCTTGCGCTGGCCGGTGGACAGGTCGGTGGTGCTGAACACACCGTCCTTGACGCTGACCTTGTGCGCGATCTCCAGGCGTTCCAGGTATTTAGTGGCGCTGTCCAGTGACTGGGTGGCGCTGCCCTGGACCAGGTCGTCGAACAGGTAGTAGTCGGCGAATACCGTGGTGAACAATTGGCGATAGTCATCGCGCTCGGGGTCGGTCACGGCCTCGCCGTTGAGCAGGATTTCGCCGGACTGCGGCGGGTAGAGCCCCAGCAGCAATTTGATCAGCGTGGTCTTGCCACTGCCGTTTTCGCCGACGATAAATACGATGTCGCCTTGGGCAATGCTCAGGTTGATCAGCCCCAGGTGAAACGGCTCGCTGCCTTCCACGGCCGGAGGGCTGTAGCTTACGTTTCGCAGCTCAAGGCTGTTGACGATCGGTGTCGGCGCCTCGCTGTCATCCATCAGCAGGTGCGGTTCAGGAGAGGAGAAGCGCTCCGACAACTCGCTGATACGCCCGAAGGCAATCTTCGCCTTGCCCACCACGGGCAGGTAACCCAGCAGGTGTTCCAGCGGGCCTTTCATGTACAACAGCACCAGCACGAAGCCGGTAATCACGGTCGGGTCCGGGTTCGGGTTATAGGCCTGCATCGCCAGGGCCAAGCCGATGACCACGAAGAACAGCATTGAGCCGAAGGTCTTGGCGAGGATGTAGATGTTGACCGAACGCACCTGAATATCGCTGATGCGGTCCGCCGTTTCCTGGATACGGTGGGTGTTCATGCGAAAGCGCCGTGGCCGATGCATGCGCAGTTCCTTGGCGCCGGACGCGATGGCGTTGTAATAACGCTGCAATTCGTCTTCATGGCTGCGTGCAAGGTCGAAGCCTTGGATACCTTTGCCGCCGGCGATGAACTGCACGGCGCTGCCAATCACGATGGCGACGACCATCATCAGGAACATCGGCACCGACAGGTACGCCAGGTAGCCCAGGCAGCCCAGCGTCACCGTGGCGGCAATGGCCAAGGGCGTGAACGCGAAGGAGAAGTCGCTGATGGTGTCGACATCGTGGGTAAGCACCGGGATCAGTCGGTGGGAGCGGTAGCGCTCGATTTGCCCGATGGGCGCCGACAGCACCTTTTCACCCAGCTCTTTGCGCAGGGCGGCAATGATCCGTTGGCCGACGTAGTTGGTGCCGATGTCGGAAATGATCGAGCTGACCAGCGCCAGCACGCACAAGGCTGCAAAAGTCAGGATCACGCCCTGGGTCATGCCTTGTGGCGAGTGCAGGGCATTATTGATCGTCGCCAGCAACAACGTGATGGCCAGGCCGCCGGCCATGCCTAGGGCGACGGAGACGGTCACGATGGTGCGAAAGGGCCTGAGCAATGCGAGCAAACCTTTGAAGGCGCCGCGCTTGGGGTCGGTCATAAATACTTCCCGGAAAATGAAAAAGAGGGGGCTGGGCACACAGACCCTTACCCATGACAAACGAAGGATTGGCGCGACTATTTAGCGCGGCGTGCCCGGCGGTGGCGTTGATGGATAAATCAGGCGGGGGCTGGTTCGTTCTTGTGGAGTAGCCGCACGCGTTTTGGCGCGTGCCTGATTTATCCAGCGAGAGCGAAACAATGAAGAAAAGGAATCTGGTGTACGTGTGGTCACTGCGCAATGCCGCCGCCGACAAGGCCGGGCAGCCAGTGGCCTACAAGGACCACGAACGCTACATGATGTCAGTGCTGGAATCCCTCGTAGGGGCACTGAATGACACGCCCCTGGGCGAGGCTTACCACCTGGTGGGCGTGGTGTACGACGATGACGAGCAGAACCCGCGTGACCAGCAACTGGTCCGCGACTACGGCTTTGCCTACCAGCCGGGCCGCCAATGGCTGTACCCGGCCGACCTGCGCGTGCAGGGGCGGCTGGTCAATGACCTGCTGCTGAGTGTGCCGTCCACCTACCGGCGCTTGCCACGGGGCAGCGCAGAACACATTGCCGGCAAGCAGGACTTCGAGCGCCGCCTGCACGACACGCTGGTGGAATTGAACGCGGACATCGTGGTGCTCGACGGCCTGCTGGTGATCCTCGATGAACTGGTACGTCCGGGTGCGCCGTTTGCGCGCCGCATCATGAACATCCACCCCGGCATTACCCGCCTCGAATCGCCGTACGAGCGCCGTGGTGCCTATGCCACCTGGAACGCGCTGTACGGTGCGCGCGGGCTGACAGTCACGGATTGGGCGACCAAGGCCACCACGCCCTCCGAGCCGCTGTACCTCACCGGCGCGTCGTTCCACTACGTGGACAACGGCATCGACTCTGGCGAAGTGTTCCACGACGTGCTCAAGACCGAGATCGCGCCGGACGACACCATCCTTGAGCTGCGCTGGAACAACTTCAATAACAGCCTGTTCCCGGCGTTGCATGAAGGGTTGGCGTTGTTGGCGCAGAAGGCAACCTAAAGCAGGCACGGTTAAAAATGTGGGAGGGGGCAAGCCCCCCTCCCACAAATGGATTTCCAGTGCGGTTAGAGGTCGCGCACCACGCGAAACCCAATCCAATCCCCTCGCGTCTGCGGGTAGATGGTGTTGCGGTTGCCCGAGCGCGAGAACACCGGCGCCTCGCCCCAGTCATTGCCGCGAATCATGTAGCCCTCGCAGTTCGGCTCCATCCACACACTGCCGTCGGTGGGCGCGCCGATGTAGTTGGGGTGTTCGCAGTCGGCCACGCGCTCGTAGACATTGCCATGCATGTCGTACATGCCGAAGGCATTCGGCGGGTAGCTGCCCACCGGCGACGAATAGCTGTAGCCATCGGCCGGGCCATAGGTGTTGGCGTGCTTGGCGATGCTGTAGCCCTTGCCCTCATCGAACGGGAAGGGGAACGGCCCGGTGGAGCCGGCGCGTGCGGCGTATTCGCGTTGGGCTTCGCTGACCATGTGGTACTGCTGGCCGGTTTTCTTCGACAGCCAGGCCACGTACTGCTTGATGTCGTCCATGTCCATGCACACTGCCGGCTGGCGCGGGCCCTGGGGGTAGCGCGGCTTGCTGGCGATGCATTCGCGGCCGGGGCGGGTGTCGCCGTCGGCGATCTTCACGCCGGTCTGGCGGATGTAGCTGTCCCATTCACCGGCGGTGATATGAAAGCGGCTCATGGCGAACGGCTTGGCGAAAGTCACTTCGTGCATCGGGCCTTCATCCGGCTCACGGCCGACTTCGTCCTCGGGGGTGCCCATGGTGAAGGTGCCGGCGGGCAGCACCACCATCTCCGGGCAGTCCTTGCAGTCCTTGAACACTTTGCCAGGTTGCGGCGTGGCGGCGTGGGCCAGGTTGGGCAGCAAGGCGCCGCACAGGGCGGTAAGTGCCAATGCCGTGAGGGGTTTGTTCATGGGGGCCTCTCATTCAAAGTGGAAAAGCGGTGCGTTACACCTGTTGGCCCAGCAGCGTCATGAAGCGCTGGATCTCATCGGAGGAATTAAGCAGGCCGGGCGAGGTGCGGATCACCGGGCCGACATCACGGTCCACCGCGTCGATCACCACGCGGTTTTTCATCATGTAGTCGGCCACGGCTTCGCTGTCCTGGCCCTTGACCCGGAAGAAGGTGAAGCCGGCCGATAGCTCGGGACTGCGTGGGGTGACCAGTTCGATCTGCGGATGCGCCAGCAGGTGGTCTTTCAGTTCGGTATTCAGGGCGTGGATGCGTGCCTGCACCTGCGCCTTGCCCAGTTGCAGATGCAGCTTGAAGGCCTCATCCGCCGCCCAGCGATGTTCGAAGGCGTGAAAGCCGCCCGGGGTCATGGTGGTGGCGAAGTTCTGGTCTTCGGAGAAGGTCGGCACCATCGGGGTCACATACTTGTTTTGTGGGTCGCGGGCGCACACCAGCCCGGTGCCCCGGGGGCCGAACATCCACTTGTGGGTGCCGGCGATGAAAAAGTCGCAGTGCATGTCCGGGAAGTCGAGGTTCTCCACGCCGAAGCCGTGCACACCGTCTACCACATAGAGTATGCGGTCCCTGTCGTCGCGATTGCGGTTGTGGTCTTCCACCAGCTTGCCGATCTCGCCGATGGGCAGCTTCACGCCGCTGCCGGACTGCACCCAGGTCATGCCAAGTACGCGGGTGTTGGGGCGGATATTGCGCTGGATATTGCCCAGCACCTCGTCGACGGAGACGCGATTGGCGTGTTCAAACAAGCGAATCTTGCGGACCCGGGTCTGCTCCTTGCGCACCCGGAAGTCCAGGCTGAACTCGGTAGCGTAGTGTTCGTGGACGGTAGTGAGGATCTCCTGGTCGGGTCGTACCTTGATTCCGCCATAAATCATCGCCAGCCCCTCGGAGGTGCTGCCGGTGAGGGCGATCTGCGCCGGCGTGGCCTTCAGGTAGCGGCCGGCCCACTCGCGCACCTGGCCTTCACGCTTCCAGGTTTCCTGCAAACCCCAGTCCATGGCCAGGCCCGGGTTGCGGTCGATCTGCGCGCGGTAGCGCTCGATGGCTTCTCGCACCGGCTTGGGGTGCGTGGCCACCAGGAAGTTGGAAAAGTGCAGGTAGTCCGGGTCCTGGTTGAACAGTTGCTTGAAACCCGTCCATGGGTCATTCGATGCAGGGGCGGCGATGGCCTGGGGCAACAGGGCGGTGCCCAGTGGCAGGCTGGCGGCAAATACCCCGGCCTGCTTGAGGAACGTACGGCGGTCGGTCATGGACTGGCTTCTGGATGATTAACGGTTGGCCAACGGCTTGGCGGCTTTTTGTACCTGGTCCCACACTCGCAGGAAGTTGCCGCCCCACAGCTTGGCGATATCGGCTTCGGAGTAGCCGCGCTGGATCAGTTCGGCGGTGACGTTGCGGATTTCTCCGACGTTGTTCCAGCCCTGCACGCCGCCGCCATCGTTGAAGTCCGAGGCGAGGCCGACATGGTCGATGCCGATCTTGCGCACGGTGTAGTCAATGGCGTCGCCCAGGTCCTTGAGGGTGGCCTTGGGTTCTTCATCGAGGATGCCGTACAGCGCGCTGGCGTATTCGCCGAACTTGTGTTCCGGCCACGCGGCGATGATCGCGTCGCCTGGCATCAACGCCACGGCCAGGTTGGGCAGGGGCGGCAGGTCGAAGCGCGCACGCAGGGCGTTGAGCTTGTCCTGGGTCGGCTGGCTCAACGGGCGCAGGTAGGCGGAGAAGCCCACGATCTGCACCACGCCGCCACTCTGCTTGATCAGTTGCAGCTCTTTGTCGCTCAGGTTACGCGGGATATCCACCGACGCGCGCGGCGCCGAGTGGGACGCCACCATCGGCGTGCGGCTCAATTGCGCGACCTGTTCCAGGGCCTTGGTCGACATCTGCGACACGTCGATGATCACTCCCAGGTCATTGAGGCGGTGCACCGCTTGCTTGCCGATGTCCGACAAACCGTCGAGGGCGTCGGTGGAGTCATTGAAAAACGGCAGCGGGCGCGACGAGTCCGACCAGGCGTTGTTGCCCACATAGCTGAAGCCGAACATGCGCATGCCGCGCGCCGCCCACAGGTCCAGCAGGTTCAGGTCGTTGCCCAGCGGGTAGGCGTTGAGCATGCTGATAAAGATCGCGAACTTGCCTTCGCCATGCAGACGCCGGAAATCATCCGGGGTGTAGGCGATGGCGACCTGGTTGGGGTAGTCGCGCACCATGCCGCTGATGATCTTGTAGCGCACTTCCTGCTCGTTGCGCGCGGCTTCGACAAAACCGTCGGTGGGTTTGTGCGGGGCGTTGGGGCCGTTCCAGATTTCCGGCCAGCCGAAAATCGTCAGTGCCGCACCGGACAGGCGCCCGCGTGCCGCCTTGGCCAGGTCGAACTGGCCGCTGCCGTCCTTGTCCGCCTCGTTGCCGGCGGTGCCGAAATCGATGGGCACGGTGATATGGCTGTCGAACGACAGCAACCGGTCCTGCATTTCATTGGCCTGCTTGATCACCGCCAGCGGGTAACCGGCATTGCCCTTGAACCAGTGATCCCAGACCAGGAAGCCGGCTCCGGCGCCGATGGCCAGTGCCAGCGGCAAGCCGATATACAGCGCCTTTTTCGAACGTGGTTTTGTCATTGCCATCTCAGTCAGTTGAGGCCTTCGCTATCAGGGAAGAACGAGTGATAGGTGGGGAAATTTAGGCGGGCAGGGCGCGCCGGTAAATTTCCCCGGCGTGCAAACGTTCTAGCTCTGATAAAGCCGTTTCCTAAGGTAGACAATGACCATCTCTCGACGTGGGTTCATCGCAGGCCTGGCGCTGACCGGCGCCGCTGTGCCGGCCGCCTTCTATGCCCATCGCGAGTTGACGCGCGAAGAAGAATTCCCCATCACTCCCGGCGAAGCCACGGTGGACCTGGCCGACACCGCCGGCCAGCACCTGGCGAACACATTGCGTGGGGTGTGGAGCCTGCGCCTGGAGGGCCGCGACGCCGGCCTCAAGGGCCTGCCGTTGGAAGGTCTGGAGCTGCTGCTCGACATCGCCCCGCGTGGACGTGGCTTGCGCGGTTATCTGGACACCGCCGCCCACCTGCGCGCCGAGGGCGAGCCGCGTTACCGCGTGCTGGGTGATCTGCTGACAGGCGAGAGCGCCGTGCTCTACTGGCGCCTGATCGACCGCGACTCGATTGACGGCGCCCCCGCCTATGAATTCAAGATGACCCTTGACGAGGTCTGGGCGGATTTTGCCAATGCCGGCAGCAGCACACTCAGCGGGCAGATCCTTGACCTTGATCGGCCATTGGCGCTGGTCGAGCGCGATAACCGCTTCATCGCCCGCAAACAGTGGTTCCCCGAGGCGCGGCAACGCATCGGCCTCAACCCGACCCTGCTGGCCTGGCTGATTTCCCCCGAACACCGTCTGTTCCACCAACTGTGGCACGCTACCCGTGACCAGTGGCACAAACTCTCCGAAGAAAAGCGCGACGCCCTGCGCGGCATCGGTTGGCAACCCGGGCCACGGGGCCAGGAACGCGACGCCCGGGGCAAGCGCAAGGATCGCAACGGCTCGGGCATCGATTTCTTCTTCATGCACCGCCACATGCTCGGCACCGCGCGCTCCATGCAGGACCTGCCCTCATGGTCGCAATTCCCCGAGCCGCAACCGGCCCTGGAGCGCGATCGCCTGGGCTTTCTGCGCTACTTCGACAACCACGACGGCTTTGCGCTGCCGCCGACCTGGTCGGCGCCGGACGACAGCGACTACACCCAGTGGGTCAGCGACATCAAGAGTGCTGAGACCTACCACAGCAACTTCCAGGTGTGGGAGTCGCAGTACCGCGACCCACGCTACCTGGCCAGATTCACCCTGGGGCAGCTCGGTTCCGAAATGGAGCTGGGCCTGCACGACTGGCTGCACATGCGCTGGGCCTCGGTGCCCCGCGACCCGTCCAACGGTGCACCGGTGCCCATGGCCCGTGACCCCTCCGACTTTGCTGCGCGCTGGTACGCGGCGGAAAACGATTTCCTCGGCGATCCGTTTTCCTCCCACGTCAACCCGGTGTTCTGGCGCTTCCACGGCTGGATCGACGACCGCATCGAAGACTGGTTTCGCGCCCATGAGCGCTTCAATCCGGGGGAAGTCCGCCGCATGGAGGTCAACGGCGTAGCCTGGTTCGCGCCGGGCCGCTGGGTGGAAGTCGGCGATCCCTGGCTGGGGCCGGATACCCATGGCTGCAGCACCACGCCTGGGTTGCAGATGGGCCGGTCGATGGAGATGGACCCGGAGACCATGAAGCTCGCGTTGCGCATCACCTTCGGTGAAGACGAGAACAGGCTGCAGGGGCTGTTCAAGCGGGTGCCGAGACGACCGTGGTATGCCCGTCACCTGAAACTTGCCTGAACCTGTAGTGAGCAGGCTTGCTGTGGTGAATGGGGCTGTTGTGGTGAGCAGGCTTGCCCTGCGTTGGGGCGCGAAGCGGCCCTAATCCGGCCACCTCGTTTTACCTGAAAGAACCAGCGGCTTTGATGGGGCCGCTTCGCAGCCCAACGCAGGGCAAGCCTGCTCGCCACAGCAAGCTAAATTGAACCAACCCCGTCCCGCCTTGTCCCCGCTTCCCATGTCACCCCCCGTCCGCCAAATCCCTTAATTTTCCAAGCCTGCCGGAAGCCTCTCCAGGCCCCCGGCTGCGCCCGCTTTTTTTAATGGCGGGCGTCCAGCAGACCCGATCCAAGCGGTAGCTGAAAACGGACTTTCTCCTCAACCGTGACTTATCAGGCAGGTTACCCCCATGCAGTTCAGCGAATTATTGGCAGCGATTTCCACCCATGCGATCCGTCTGCAACGGGAAGAAGGCGACCTGGTCATCCTGGGTGACGACGAGGCGCTGGACGATGCGCTGTGGGATCAACTGATCGCCCACAAGCCGCGCCTGCTGGAGCTGGTCGCCGAATATGGCGGTGACTGGCTGAGCCCGGCCTACCGCATCACGCCGGCCATGCTGCCGCTGGTCAGCCTCGACCAGGCGGCCATCGACCGTATCGTCGCTGCCATCCCCGGTGGCGCGGCGAATGTGCAGGACATCTACCCGCTGGCGCCGCTCCAGGAGGGCATGCTTTACCACCATCTGTCGGCGGAACAGGGCGATCCCTACGTGCTGCACGCGCAGTTCGAGTTCGACAGCCACGCACGTTTGCAGGCGTTTGCCGAAGCCTTGCAGTGGGTGATCGATCGCCACGACATCCTGCGCACTTCGATGGTCTGGGAGCGCCTCGACGAGCCGTTGCAGGTGGTGTGGCGCAAGGCGACCCTGGCGTGCGAGGCCGTTGGCTTCGAGGCGCGCACCGATCGCATGGACCTGGGCCAGGCACCGCTGCTGCGCCTGGTGTATACCGCAGATCCAGCGGACGGGCGTGTGGCGGCAACGTTGCTGTTTCACCACACCATCCTCGACCACACCGCCCTTGACGTAGTGCGCCACGAGATCCAGCTGTACCTGGCCGGCGAGCAAGCCCAGGCCGGTGAGCCGGTGCCGTTCCGCAGCTATATTGCCCAGGTGCGCCATGGCGTCAGCGAGCAGGCCCATGAGGTGTTTTTCCGCGAGATGCTGGCGGATATCGACGGGCCGACCCTGCCGTTCGGTTTGCAGGATGTGCAGGGCGATGGCCTGGGCATCGACGAGGCACGGGTCCCCGTCGACAGCGCACTGAGCCGCCGTCTGCGCACCCTGGCCCGCCCGCTTGGCGTGAGCGTGGCGAGCATGATGCACCTGGCGCTGGCCCGCGTATTGGGCGTGGTCGCCGGGCGTGACTCAGTGGTGTTCGGCACCGTGATGCTCGGGCGCATGGGGGCGGGCGAGGGCGGTGAACGGGCCTTGGGCATGTTCATCAACACCCTGCCATTGCGCGTGGATGTGGGCGAGCAGGGCGTGCGGGCCGGGGTCAAGGCCACCCATGAACGCCTCACGGCATTGCTCAACCACGAACACGCGTCCCTCGCGCTGGCCCAGCGCTGCAGTGGCGTGGCGGCACCGACGCCGTTGTTCAGCGCCATGCTCAACTACCGCCACAGCGCCGCCACGGACATGGCCGAGGTGATCGAGGTGGCCGAGGGCATCCGCGTGCTCAGCGCCGAGGAGCGCACCAACTACCCGCTGACGGTCAACGTCGACGACCTGGGTGAAGATTTCGCGCTGACGGTGATGGTCGATGCCTCCATCGGCGCCGAACGTGTCGCCACCTACCTGCACACCGCCCTGGAAAGCCTGGCCGACGCCCTTGAGCAGCGACCGGATATGCCGCTCAGCGGCCTGAACATCCTGCCTGACGCCGAACGCCATACCCTGCTGCACGGCCTCAACCACAGCGCCACGCATTACGCCGATACCGCGCTGATCCACTCTCAAGTCGAAGCCCACGCCGCCGCCCAGCCTGACGCCATTGCCCTGCGCTTCGACAACCAGCGCATCAGCTACCGCCAACTCAACGAACGTGCCAACCAGGTCGCCCATCGCCTGCTGGCCCAGGGTATCCGCCCGGATGATCGCGTGGCGATCTGCGTGGAGCGCGGCCCGGAGATGGTTATCGGCCTGCTGGGCATCCTCAAGGCCGGCGCCGGCTACGTGCCGATCGACCCGGCCTACCCGCAGGAACGCATCGCCTACACCCTGGCCGACAGCGCACCCTTGGCGGTGCTGGTGCAGGCCAATACGCGCCACCTGGTCGGCGACCTGCCGCAGATCGACCTCAACGGCTTGCGCGGCGAATCCATCGTCAACCCCCGCGTCGGCCTCAGCCCGGCCCACCTGGCCTATGTGATCTACACCTCCGGCTCCACCGGCCAGCCCAAGGGCGTGATGATCGAACACCGCCAGGTCGCGCGCTTGTTCACCGCCACCGAACACTGGTTCGGCTTCAACCGCAACGACGTCTGGGCGTTGTTCCATTCCTTTGCCTTCGACTTCTCGGTATGGGAAATCTGGGGCGCGCTGATGCACGGCGGCCAGTTGCTGATCGTGCCGCAACTGGTCAGCCGCTCGCCGGACGAGTGCTACACGCTGCTCTGCGAAGCGGGCGTGAGCATCCTCAACCAGACGCCCAGCGCCTTCCGCCAATTGATCGCCGCGCAAGGCCAGAACCCCCGGTCCCATTCCCTGCGCCAGGTGATCTTCGGCGGCGAGGCGCTGGAACCGGGCGTGCTGAAGCCGTGGTACGCCCGGGCGATCAACGCCGGCACGCAACTGGTGAACATGTACGGCATCACCGAAACCACCGTGCACGTGACCTATCGCGCCCTGGAAGCGGCGGATGCGCAGTTGGTCGGCGTCAGCCCGATTGGCGTGCGCATTCCCGATTTGCAGTTGTATGTACTCGACGCGCGCCGCGAGCCGTTGCCGCTGGGCGTAGTCGGCGAGCTGTACGTGGGCGGTGCCGGGGTGGCGCGGGGTTACCTCAACCGTGAGGCGCTCACCGCCGAGCGCTTCCTGGTCGACCCGGCCACCGGCCAGCGCCTGTACAAGACCGGCGACCTTGGCCGCCTGCTGGCCGACGGCAGTGTCGAATACCTGGGCCGCAACGATGACCAGGTGAAGATCCGCGGTTTCCGTATCGAGCTGGGCGAGATCGAAGCGCACCTGGCCAGCGCGGAGGGCGTGCGTGACGCGGTAGTCATCGCCCGGGAAGACCAGCCGGGCGACAAGCGCCTGGTGGCCTACGTGATAAGCGAGGGCGAGCTGCGTGCGGCCGATCTGCGCGACCATCTGTTGCAGAGCCTGGCCGACTACATGGTGCCCAGTGCTTTTGTGCAACTGGATAAATTGCCGCTCACCACCAACGGCAAGCTCGACCGCAAGGCGCTGCCCGCACCCGATGCCGATGCCCTGGCGCGCCGGGGTTATCAGGCGCCCCAAGGCGCGGTGGAAACGGCCATCGCGGCGATCTGGCAAGACCTGCTCAAGCTTGACCGGGTGGGGCGTGACGACAACTTCTTCGAACTCGGCGGCCACTCCCTGTTGGCGGTCAAGCTGATCGAGCGCATGCGCCAGGTCGATCTCAGCGCCGATGTGCGCGTGCTGTTCGGCCAACCGACGCTGGCGGCGCTGGCCGCCGCAGTGGGTGGTCAGCAAGAGGTGCTGGTACCGGCCAACCGGATCACCACCGCCACCCAGCACATCACCCCGGACATGCTGCCTCTGGTGGAGCTGGACCAGGCCGGCCTCGACCACATCATCCAGAGCGTGCCCGGCGGCATCAGCAATGTGCAGGACATCTACGGCCTGGCGCCGTTGCAGGCCGGCATCCTGTATCACCACCTGGCAACCACCGAGGGCGATCCCTACGTGTTGCAGGTGCAGTTCAGCTTTGACGACCAGGTGGCGGTGGACGCGTTTGTCCAGGCGCTGCACAGCGTGATCGAGCGCAATGACATCCTGCGCACCGCGATCCTCTGGGAAGGCCTCAACGAGCCGGTGCAGGTGGTGTTGCGCCAGGCGGCGCTGACCGTGGAACGTATCGACGAACCGCTGGCGCAGTTGCAGCTACGCTTCGACCCGCGTCACTTCCGACTGGACTTGAGCCGTGCGTCGCTGATGCGCTTTGTCTACGCCGAAGAGCAGGGCCGGTTTGTCGGCATCCTGCTGTTGCACCATATCCTGCTCGACCACACGGCCTTGCAAGTGCTGGTGGAAGAAATGAGCGCCAGCCTGGCCGGCAACAGCGCGCAACTGCCCGCCGCCGTGCAGTACCGCAACTACGTGGCCCAGGCGCGGCTTGGGGTCAGCCAGGCCCAGCACGAAGCGTTCTTCAGCGAGATGCTCGGCGATATCGACGAGCCGACCCTGGCCTTCGGCCTGCAGGACGTGAATGGCGATGGCAGCGGCATCATCGAGGCCCACTTGCCTCTGGAGCCGGCACTGAGCCTGGGCCTGCGCGAACAAGCGCGGCAACTGGGCGTGAGCAGCGCGAGCCTGGTGCACCTGGCCTGGGCGCAGGTGCTGGGGCAGGTGTCCGGCCAGCAGTCGGTGGTATTCGGCACCGTGCTGCTGGGGCGCATGCAAGGCGGCGAAGGTGCCGACCGGGCGCTGGGGATGTTCATCAATACCTTGCCGCTGCGGGTCAGCCTCGGTGCCGTGGGTGTGCAAGCCGGCGTGCGCGCCACCCATGCGCGCCTGGCGCAGTTGCTCGGGCATGAACATGCGTCGTTGTCCCTGGCCCAGCGCTGCAGTGGCGTGCCGGGTTCGCTGCCGCTGTTCAGCACCTTGCTCAACTATCGCCACAGTGCGCCGGGGGACGCGCCGGGAGACAACCCGTTCGCGGCCTCCGGCATTCAGATCCTCAGTTCCGAGGAACGCAGCAACTACCCGCTGGTGCTCAACGTCGATGACCTGGGCACAGGCTTTGCCCTGACGGTACAAGGCGTCGCGAGCCTGGATGTACAGCGCGTGGGGGACTATATGCTCACCGCGCTGCGCCATCTGGTGGCGGCGTTGCAACAGGCACCGACCACGCCGTTGCAGGCCGTGTCGATCCTGCCGGCCGCCGAGCGTCATCAGATACTGGTGGACTTCAACGCCACCGCCCGTGAGTACCCGGCGCACCTTACCGTGCACCAGTTGTTCGAAGCCCAGGCGCTGGCCCGTCCGGAAGCGGTCGCGGCAGTGCAGGGCGCATTGTCCCTGAGTTACCGCGACCTCAACCGGCATGCCAACCGCCTGGCCCATCACTTGCTCAACCAGGGTGTGCAACCTGGCGAGAGCGTGGCGATCGCGCTGCCGCGCTCGCTCGACCTGCTGATCTGCCAACTGGCGATCCTCAAGTGCGGTGCGGTGTATGTACCGCTGGACATCAACGCGCCGGTCGAACGCCAGGCATTCATCGTGCAGGACAGCGGCGCGCACCGGGTGCTCACGACCCTGGCCGACTTGAACCTGGACACGTTGTCGCCGCGCAACCCTGAGCTGCCGCAGTCTGCCGAAAGCGTCGCCTATATCCTCTACACCTCCGGCTCCACCGGCGCACCCAAAGGCGTGCAAGTGCCGCACCGCGCCATCTCGCGCCTGGTGCTCAATAACGGCTATGCCGATTTCAATGCCCGCGACCGCGTGGCCTTCGCCTCCAACCCGGCATTCGACGCCAGCACCCTCGACGTGTGGGCGCCCCTGCTCAATGGCGGTTGTGTGGTGGTGGTCGAGCATGCGGTGCTGTTGTCCCAGGCCGCGTTCGCCGCGTTGTTGCAGGAGCAATCCGTCAGCGTGCTGTGGATGACCGCCGGGCTGTTCCACCAGTACGCTGACGCGCTGTTGCCGGTATTCGCGCAGTTGCGCTACCTGATCGTCGGCGGCGATGTCCTCGACCCGCAGGTGATCGACCGGGTGCTCAGGCACGGCAAGCCCCGGCACCTGCTCAATGGCTACGGGCCCACCGAAGCCACCACGTTTTCCACCACCCATGAAATCACCCGGGTCGGCGAGGGCGGCATCCCCATCGGGCGCCCGATCGCCAATGCCCAGGCGTACGTGCTGGACCCGCGCCAGCAACCACTGCCGTTGGGTGTGGTCGGCGAGCTGTACATCGGCGGTGCGGGCGTGGCCACGGGGTATTTGAACCAAGCGCAACTCACTGCCGAGAAATTTATCCCGAACCCCTTCGGCGAGGGCCTGTTGTACCGCACTGGTGACCTGGCCTGCTGGCAGGCCGACGGCACCTTGCTGTATCAGGGGCGCAATGACCTGCAGGTGAAGATCCGTGGTTTTCGTATCGAACCCGGCGAGATCGAGACCTGCCTGGCCAGTTTCCCGGGCGTGAAGGACGTGGTGGTGCTGGCCCGCGAAGACCAGCCCGGCGACAAGCGCCTGGTGGCCTACTACACGGCCAGTGTGGCGCTGGAGATTGAAGCCCTGCGCGCTCACCTGCAAGGCCAGTTGCCGGACTACATGGTGCCGTCGGCGTATGTGTGGCTGGAGCTGCTGCCGCTCACCGCCAACGGCAAACTCGACCGCAAGGGCCTGCCGGTGCCGGACCAGAGCGCGCTGCTCAGCCGTGGCTTTGAGGCGCCGGAAGGCGAAGTGGAAACCCAGCTGGCGCAGATCTGGCAGGACGTGCTCAAGCTGGAGCGGGTTGGCCGTCATGATCATTTCTTCGAACTGGGCGGGCATTCGCTGCTGGCGGTCAGCCTGATCGAACGCATGCGCCAGGTCGGCCTGAGCTGCGACGTACGCGTGTTGTTCAGCCAGCCAAGCCTGGCGGCGCTGGCCGCTGCCGTGGGCAGTGGCCGGGAAATCGTGGTGCCGGTCAATGGCATCCCCAAGGGTTGCACCCGGATCACGCCGTCGATGCTGACGCTGGTGCAACTCGACCCCGCAGCCATCGAACGTATCGTCGCGAACGTGCCGGGCGGCGCGGCGAATGTGCAGGACATCTACCCGCTGGCGCCGTTGCAGGAAGGCATTCTTTATCACCACATCAGCGCCGAGCAGGGCGACCCGTACCTGCTGCAATCGCGCATGGCGTTCGACAGCCTGGAGCGCTTGCAGGGGTTCATGGGTGCGCTGCAACAGGTGGTGGCCCGCCACGACATCCTGCGTACCGGCGTGGTCTGGGAAGGCCTGGACAGCCCGGTGCAAGTGGTGTGGCGCGAGGCGAAACTGATCGTGCAAGAGGTCGACCTGGACCCGGTCGAAGGCGACATCATCGAGCAGTTGCATGCACGCTTCGATGCCCGTCACTACCGCCTGGACATCACCCAGGCGCCGTTGCTGCGCATGGTGTATGCCCAGGATCTTGCGAATCACCGTGTGGCGGCGATCCTGCTGTTCCATCACCTGGCGCTCGATCACACCGCCATGGAAGTGGTGGGCCAGGAAATGCGTGCGTTCATGTTCAACCAGGCCCGGGACTTGCCCGAGGCGGCGCCGTTTCGCAACTACGTGGCCCAGGCTCGCCTTGGCGTCAGCGCGGAGGAACACGAGGCGTTCTTCCGCGACATGCTCGCCGATGTGGATGAGCCGACCTTGCCGTTCGGCGTGCAGGACGTGCAGGGCGATGGACGCGATATCGAGGAAGCCGAACAGGCCGTGGATGCCGCGCTGGCCCAACGGGTACGCGAGCAGGCGCGGCAACTGGGCGTCAGCGCCGCGAGCCTGATGCACCTGGCCTGGGCGCAGGTGCTGGGGCTGGTATCCGGGCGTGACGACGTGGTGTTCGGCACCGTGTTGATGGGGCGCATGCAGGCCGGTGATGGCGCGGACCGTGCGCTGGGCATGTTCATCAACACCTTGCCCTTGCGCGTGGACGTGGCAGCCACTGCCGCCGCTGCGGTCAAGGCCACCCACGGGCGCTTGAGTGCCTTGCTCGGCCATGAACACGCGTCCCTCGCGCTGGCCCAGCGTTGCAGCGGCGTGGCAGGTGCATCGCCGCTGTTCAGCGCCTTGCTCAACTACCGTCACAGCAGCCCAGGTGAAATGGCTCGCGACGGCCACGGCATCTGGGAAGGCGTGCAATTGCTCGGCGGCGAAGAACGCAGCAACTACCCGCTGACCTTGAGCGTGGATGACCTGGGTGAAGGCTTTGGCCTCACGGTACTGGCGCTGCCGCAGATCGGCGCCCAGCGCCTGTGTGCCTATATGCATAACGCTGTAGAACAGTTGGTGGCCTGCCTGGAAAACGCGCCGAAGACCCTGCTCAACCAGCTGACGATCCTGCCGGCGGCAGAGCGTGAAACCCTGCTGCGTGATTTCAACGCCACGGCCGAGGATTTCCCGCAGGGGCACACCGTCCACGGTGCCTTCGAGGTGCAGGCCGAACGCCAACCCCAGGCTATCGCGGTGATGCAAGACGGTGAGGCGTTGACCTACGAACAGCTCAACCGGCGCGCCAACCAACTGGCCCATTACCTGTTGGCACTCGGTGTACAGCCCGACGACCGAGTAGCCCTGTGCTGTCGTCGCGGCCCGCAGATGCTGGTGGGTTTGCTGGGCATTCTCAAGGCCGGTGCCGGTTACGTGCCCATCGACCCGGCGTATCCCGCCGAGCGCATCGCTTATTTGCTAAAGGACAGCGCGCCGGTGGCGGTGCTGGCCGAAGCCAGTACCCGCGACCTGTTGGGCAACATCGCCACGGTGGACCTGCACGACCCATGTCTGCTGCAGCATGCCGTCAGCAATCCGCAGCTCAGCCTCCTGACCCCTGCGCACCTGGCCTACGTGATCTACACCTCCGGCTCCACTGGCCAGCCCAAGGGCGTGATGGTGGAACACCGCAGCGTGGAAAACCTGGTGCACTGGCACTGCGAAGCCTTTGGCCTGGATACGACGAGCCACACCAGCAGCGTCGCCGGTTTCGGGTTTGACGCGATGGCCTGGGAAGTCTGGCCGGCGCTGTGTGTGGGCGCTACCTTGCACCTGCCGCCGGCCGATGTCGGCAATGAAAACATCGACGAACTGCTGGCCTGGTGGCTGGCACAACCACTGGACGTCAGCTTCCTGCCGACCCCGGTGGCCGAATACGCCTTCGGCCAGCAGTTGCAACACCCGACCTTGCGCATCCTGCTGATCGGCGGTGATCGCCTGCGCCAGTTCACCCAGGAGCGACGCTTTGCCGTGATCAATAACTATGGCCCCACCGAAGCCACGGTGGTTGCCACCTCTGGCCGCGTACGCGCCGGGCAGGTGCTGCATATCGGGCGGCCCATCGCCAACGGCCGTGTCTACCTGCTGGACGCGCACTTGCGTGCGGTGCCGGTGGGCGTGGCAGGCGAGTTGTACGTGTGCGGCAGCGGCGTGGCACGGGGTTACCTGAACCGCCCGGACCTGACCGCCGAACGTTTCCTGCAAGACCCGTTCAACGCCGGGCGCATGTACCGCACCGGCGACCTGGCGCGCTGGTTGCCCGATGGCAATATCGAGTACCTGGGCCGTAACGATGACCAGGTCAAGGTGCGTGGCGTGCGGGTTGAGCTGGGGGAGATCGAAAACTGCCTGGCTGCCGTGGAAGGCGTCGGCGAAGCGGTGGTGCTGGTGCGTGAAGGCCGCCTGATCGCCTGGTTCACCGCACGGCAACCGCTGGCTATCGAGACCCTGCGTGCCGACCTGCAAGCAAAGTTGCCCGAGGCCCTGGTGCCGGTCGCCTATGTGCAGGTGCAGGCACTGCCCCTGACCGCCAACGGCAAGCTGGACCGCAAGGCCCTGCCGGAGCCGGATCAGGCCGCGCTGCTGACCCGCGAATACGAAGCCCCCCAGGGCGACGTGGAAACCACTCTGGCGCGCATCTGGTCCGAAGTGCTGCAGGTTGAACGGGTGGGGCGCCATGACCACTTCTTCGAGCTCGGCGGCCATTCATTGCTGGCCGTCAGCCTGATCGAACGCATGCGCCAGATCGGCCTGAGTGCCGATGTGCGCGTGCTGTTCAGCCAGCCGACCCTGGCCGCACTGGCCGCCGCTGTCGGCAGCGGTCGCGAAGTGCAGGTGCCGGTTAATCGCATTGCTGCCGATTGCCGACGCATCACCCCGGACTTGCTGACATTGGTGCAACTCGACCAGGCGACGATTGATCACGTGGTCGCCCAGGTGCCCGGCGGCGCCGCCAACGTGCAGGACATCTACCCACTGGCGCCGTTGCAGGAAGGCATTCTCTACCACCACATCACGGCCGGGCAGGGCGACCCGTACCTGCTGCAATCCCACCTGGCGTTCGACAACCTCGAGCGGCTGAATGCCTTTGCCCAGGCGTTGCAGCAGGTGATCGACCGTCACGATATCCTGCGCACCGCCGTGGTCTGGGAGGGCCTGGCGCAACCGCTGCAAGTGGTGTGGCGCAAGGCCGAGTTGGCGGTGCAGGCGGATGCGCTTGAGCACCTGCACCAGCGCTTCGACCCGCGTCAGTACCGTGTGCCGATGAGCCAGGCGCCGCTGGTGCGCCTGGTGTATGCGCCGGACCCGGCGCATCAGCGGGTGGTCGCGATCCTCTTGTTCCACCACATTGCCCTCGACCACACGGCGCTCGACGGCGTGCGTCACGAGATGCAGGCCAGCCTGCTCGGGCTGCCGCAGCCGAGCGGTGCGGCCACGCCTTACCGCAACTACGTAGCCCAGGCCCGCCTGGGCGTCAGCGAAGCGGAGCATGAGCAGTTCTTCCGCGGGATGCTCGGCGATATCAGCGAGCCGACGTTGCCGTTTGGCTTGCAGGATATACGCGGCGACGGCAACGCCATTGAAGAGCTGCAACTGAACCTGGACCCGTCGCTCAACCAGCGCCTGCGCACCCAGGCCCGCTTGCAGGGGGTGAGTGCCGCTAGCCTGTTCCACCTGGCCTGGGCGCGGGTGCTGGCCAGCACGTCAGGCCAGGAACACGTGGTGTTCGGCACCGTGCTGCTGGGCCGCATGCAAGGCGGCAAAGGCAGTGACCGTGCCTTGGGCATGTTCATCAATACCTTGCCGTTGCGCGTGGACATCGATGGGCGCGGCGTACGCGCTGCGGTCAAGCAGACCCATGCACAACTGACCGCGCTGCTTGGCCATGAACACGCGTCCCTGGCCCTGGCCCAACGCTGCAGCGGGGTTGCCGCGCCGCAGCCGTTGTTCAGCGCGATGCTCAACTACCGCCACAGCGACAGCCGGCAGGCGCCGGTGTCCCAGGCCTGGGAAGGCATCCAGACCCTGACCAGCGAGGAGCGCACCAACTACCCGTTGACGTTGAACGTGGACGATCAGGGCGACGGTTTCCGCCTCACCGCGATGACCGCGAAGTCGATTGGCGCGCAACGCATCTGCGGTTACCTGCAGGTGACCTTGCAGGGCCTGGTCGACGCGCTGGAGCAGGCACCGCAGTGGGCGGTCAACCGCCTGCCGGTGCTGGAGGCACAGGAGCGTCAGCAACTGCTGGCCGGTTTCAATGCCACCGAAGTGGCTTACGACCTGGAGCAGACCCTGCACGGCCTGTTCGAAGCGCAGGTGATGCGGACGCCGGACGCCATCGCCGTCAAGGCCGATGACCGCGTATTGACCTATGCCGAGCTGAATGCACGGGCCAATCAATTGGCTCACCACCTGCTGGAATTGAGTGTGCAGCCGGATTCGCGGGTGGCGATCTGCGTGGAGCGCGGCCTGGACATGGTCATCGGCCTGTACGCGATCCTCAAGGCCGGCGCCGCCTATGTGCCGCTGGATCCGGCGTATCCGCTGGAGCGCATTGCCTACATGCTGGAGGACAGCGCACCGGTGGCGGTGCTGGCCCAGGGCGCGACGCGGGCATTGCTGGGGGA
>Ga0068851_10000126_pt1 | contig 41437 bp, 45 predicted proteins | sample KBSCornC12_FD_66588 | JGI IMG/M metagenome (GOLD analysis project Ga0068851, IMG submission 66588) | Corn rhizosphere microbial communities from Kellogg Biological Station, Michigan, USA - KBS Corn C1-2 | ecosystem: Host-associated > Plants > Roots > Rhizosphere > Soil ...
GAAGCCCGCGCGGGGGCGGCTGATCGTCGACGAGGGCGCCGCGCGGGTCCTGCGTGAGCGCGGCTCCAGCCTGCTGCCCGTGGGGATCGCCGCGGTCGAGGGCAATTTCGAAGCCGGCGACGCGGTCGACGTCGCCAGCGACGGCGAGACGATCGGCAAAGGGATCACCGACTACTCCTCACGCGAGCTACAGCGGGTGATCGGGATGAAGAGCGCCCAGGTACGCGAGCTGTTGCCTCACGCCGCCGACGAGGTCGTCCACCGCGACCGCTTCGTCCTGCTCTAGTCCCCCAGCTACCCTTTGCCGATGGCAGTAACCGAGACCAGCGTCGGCGAGCACTGCGCCGCAGCGAAGCGCGCTGTGCGGGCGCTTGCGACCGCTTCGACCGAGACCAAGAACGCCGCCCTGGAGGCGACCGCGCGCCTGCTCGAGGAGCGGGCCGAGGCGATCCTCGAGGCGAACGCCGGCGATCTCGCCGACGAGCGGGCCGCCGGCCTCACCGATGCCCTGCGCGACCGGTTGCGCTTGACGCCGGAGCGGGTGACGGCGATGGCCGAGGGGGTGCGGGTGGTCGCCGAACTCGACGACCCGGTCGGCGAGGAGCTGGAACGGAAAACGCTTGATAGCGGCCTCGACCTGCGCAAGGTGCGGGTGCCGCTGGGAGTTGTCGCCGTCGTCTACGAGGCGCGGCCGAACGTGACGATCGACTGCGCGGCGCTGACGATCAAGAGCGGCAACGCGATCGTCCTGCGCGGCTCCAGCTACGCCGAGCGCTCGAACGCGGCGCTGGCGGCGATCGTCCGCGAAGCGCTCGCCGAGGCGGGGCTGCCGGAGGACGCCGTCGTCTCGCTCGGGGGCGGCGGCCACGAGGAGCTGGCTGAGCTGGCGACCCAGGAGGGCCTGGTCGATCTGCTGATCCCGCGCGGGGGAGAGGGGCTGAAGGCGGCGATCAAGAAGGTGGCGACGGTGCCGGTGATGTACGCGGCGGCGGGCAACTGCCACGTCTACGTCCACGCCGACGCCGATCCCGAGATGGCGCGGCGGATCGCGGTCAACGCGAAGGTTCAGCGCCCTGGCGTCTGCAACGCGGCCGAGACGCTGCTGATCGACGCCGCGATCGCCGACCGGGTGGCGCCGGCGATCCTCGGCGATCTCGCTGCGGCGGGCGTCGAGTTGGTCGGCGACGAGCGCATCCGCGCTGCCGCAGACGGCGTCGAGGTGGGCGCTGCGACCGACGAGGACTGGGCCAACGAGTTCCTCGGCCTGAAGATGGCGGTTGCCGTCGTCGACTCGGTCGAGGACGCGATTGAGCACGTCAACAGCCACGGCACCGGCCACTCGGAGGCGATCGTCACCGCCGATGCCGAGGCGGCCGAGGAGTTCGTCTCCGGCGTCGACGCCGCCGCCGTCTACGTCAACGCTTCGACCCGGTTCACCGACGGCTTCGAGTACGGGATGGGCGCCGAGATCGGCAACTCGACCCAGAAGCTGCACGCCCGCGGGCCGATCGGGATGCGAGAGCTGACGACCTTCAAGTACGTCGCGCACGGCAACGGCCAGGTGCGTGAGTAGCTCTGAAGGCGCGGCGATCGGCGTGCTGGGGTCCGCGTTCAACCCCCCGCACCTCGGTCACCTCGCCCTGGCCCAGGAGGCGCTCTGGCAACTCGGCCTCGCGGAGGTAATCCTCGTCCCTACCGGCCAAGCGCCGCACAAGCGGATCGCCGACGACCCCGGCCGCGAGGCGCGGATGGAGATGACCCGGCTCGCTGCTGCCGACGACGAGCGCTTCTCGGTTTCGGCGCTGGAGGTCGAGCGGGAGGGGCCGTCCTACACGTATGAGACCTTGGAGGCACTTGCAGAGCAGCGGGGCGACAGAGAGCTGGTGTTCGTGATGGGAGCGGACGCAGCCGTGGGCCTCGAGAGCTGGCGCCGGCCGGAGCGCGTGGTCGAGCTGGCAAGCCTTGCGGTGGCGCGGCGGGCCGGCGTATCTGAAGCCGATGTCGGCGAGGCGATGCGCAGCCTCGGCTGCGAGGGGCGGGCGACGATGCTGGAGATGCCGCAATTCGGCGTCTCCTCCTCGGCCGTGCGCGAGCGTGCCCAGCAGGGCAGGCCGTTGCGCTACCTGGTACCCGATGCCGTCGCTCACTTCATCGAGGAGAGGGGGATCTACCGATGAACGAGGCTCAATCCGAACAGTTGGCGCGCAGCCTGGCGACGATCGCCGACTCGAAAAAAGCCGAGGACGTGGTCGTCCTCGATATGCGCGGACTCGTCGCCTACACGGACTTCCTGGCGATCTGCACCGCTCGCAGCGAGCGGCAGGCGAAGGCGATCGTCGACGAGGTGCGGGTGCAGGTGAAGCGCGAGGCCGGGCTTCTCCCCGGCGGTGTCGACGGCGGAGGGGACGCCGGCTGGACGATTTTCGACTACCTCGACTGCGTCCTCCACGTCTTCACGCCGGAGGCGCGCAAGCGCTACGCGCTGGAGGAGTTGTGGCGCGACGCGCCGCGTCTGGAGCTGGAACTGGACGCACCGGAAGCGCCCGAAGCCGCCAGCGCATAAATACGTCCGAGCGCCTATCTACGGTGCCGACTCATGAATGGGTTCAAGCGGGCGCTGTTCGGCTACCGCCGCAGCGAAGTGGAGGATGCGATCTCGGCGCGCGAGGCTCGCATCCTCGGGCTCGAGCTGACCAATGAGACCCAGCGCGCTTCGCTCTCGGAGTTCGAGAGCGAGACCACGGCGCTCACCGGCATGGTGCTGGAACGTGAGCGCGAGATCCGGGTGCTGGGCGAACGGCTGCGCGAGGCGAACGAGTGTCATGACCGCAGCATCGGCTCCCTTGACGCGATTACCGCGCGGCTCGAGGAAGTTGAATCCCAGGCCCGCGGCCAGGCGACCCGGATCCGGATGAAAGCCCTGCGCGAGGCGGTTGAGGTCAGCAAGAAGGTAAAGGCGCTGACCGATATGGAGCCAGCTCTCGAGGCTGAGGCCGAAGCTGAGGAACAGTCGGGCCTCTACCAAGGCCAGGTCAAGCTGGAGATTGGGCCGCTCGGCGACTTCTCCCAGCTCGTCGGCTTTGAGGATGCTGTCGGCCAGCTTGGTGCTTCGGAGATCAAGGTGGACCGTTTCTCCGAGGGGCGCGCGACCCTGTCGATGCAGCTGAACGAACCAGTCGACCTCCTCAACGAACTGGAAGAGCTCTCGAACGTCGACTTCAAGGTCCGCCACACCGCTCCAGACAACCTGATCCTCGACGTCGACGAGGACCAGGGTCCCGAGCAGCGGGCCGCTTAGGGGACGCTAAACTTCGCCCCCGCGTACGGGGCTGTAGCTCAGCTGGAAGAGCGCTTCGCTGGCAGCGAAGAGGTCAGGGGTTCGAGCCCCCTCAGCTCCACTCCTCAGGGGGAAGCGGTTGGTTCGCTACGCTTCCTAGCCCATGCTGAGGAGCTCAAATCTTGCCTGCCCACCATCTCCGCGGCTAGAGCTGCGAGCCCGGCGGGCTTCCTCAGCGCAGCTCTAGCTGCCTCCTCACGACCCCTCGATTCGATCCCGTCAGTTGGACTCGAGCCCTGTGCTCAACTTCAAAACGGCGGAGTCCGAGACGCCGAATTACGCATAGCGCGGTTTTCCCATCGAAGTTTGAGGTCAACTCTATGGACCTGGCGGGGGCAGGCGAATTCCCTCCGCTAGATGCCGCGCCGCGAAGACCCTCAGATCGGCCTCGGGAAGGCCATTCGGACGCTCCGGAAGGAGGCGCAGCTGAGCCAGGAAGCGTTGGGACATCGAGCTGAAATCCACGCGACCTGGATTTCTCACATCGAGTCCGGCCGGATCAATCCCACCTGGGGCAACGTGCGGCGGATCGCCTACGGCCTCGAAGTCGAGCTGAAAGAGCTGGCGGAGCTCGCCGAGGAGCTCCAGAAGAAACTCGGCTGAGTTCGAAGCACGGCTAAAAGCCTCGCCGTCGGGTGCCGATGCTGTAGGGCGATGAGCTCGGCGAATCAGCATGTCTTCAGCCATGGGATGCGCGATACCCGCGAGACCCTCGACTCGTGGAGTCAGCGGCCGTGGCAAGTGTTGCGGGCCTGGCTTGCCCTCAGCGTCGCCATCGCCCTGACGCTGCTGGTGGCGGTCTGGTTCGTCGCCGGGCTGCTGACGCCGGACCTGACGCCACTTCACCTGCCGGGCCTGACCTCGCCCTCCGAACCCGACGACCTGCTGCCGATTCTCTGGCGCAACTCGCTCGTCCTCGCCCTTCACGCCACCGCCTGCGTCGCCGGCTTCATCGCCGGCGCCTCGATGCCGATCGCCGCCGCCCAGCGCACCGGCATCTCCCGCTGGATCCATGTCAAGGCGGGGGAGCTGGCAATCCTCTTCGTCTGCGCCGTCACCCTCTTCTCCCTCTCCACCCAGGCGCTCTACCTCGGCTTCCAGGGCTCGACCCTCTCCTACCAGCTGCACATCTCCCGCTTCGAGCTGATCCTCAGCGTCCTCCCGCACGCGATCCCCGAGCTGACCGCGCTCTTCCTCCCGCTCGCCGCTTGGCTGATCGCCAGCCGCCGCGGCGAGTGGAACCAGCTGCTCGCCGCCACCCTGGTTACCGTGCTGCTGGCGATCCCGACCCTGATCCTCGCCGCGACGATCGAGGTCTACATCTGGCCCCACATCCTCCGCGACCTTTCCTCGGTGACCTACTCCTTCCCCAACTGAGTCGCAGCCGGACGCGGCATTAGAGCTTCCCTTCGTAAGATCGCGGGCTCATGGCCGGTTACGACCCGAAGGCGATCGAGCGCAAGTGGCAGCAGGTATGGGCTGAGGAGAAGACCTGGGAGGTCGCCAATCCCGGCCAGCCTGGCTTCGACGGCTCCAAGCCGAAGAGCTACGTGCTCGAGATGCTCCCGTACCCGTCGGGCGAGCCCCACGTCGGCCACCTCAAGTGCTACGCGGTCGGCGACGCGATCGCCCATTTTCGTCGCCGCCATGGCTTCGAGGTGATCCACCCGATGGGCTACGACAGCTTCGGGTTGCCAGCGGAGAACAACGCGATCAAAACCGGCGAGCCGCCGCGGGTCGCGACCGAGCGCTCGATCGAGTCCTTCCAGCGCCAGTTCCGCGAGTGGGGAATTTCGATCGACTGGTCGCGCGAACTCGCCACCCACACCCCCGAGTACTACCGCTGGACCCAGTGGATCTTCCTGCAGCTATTCGAGCGCGGCCTTGCCTATCGCACCGAGGCTCCGGTCCAGTGGTGCCCGAAAGACGCCACCGTGCTGGCCAACGAGCAGGTCGTCGACGGCCGCTGCGAGCGCTGCGGCACCGAGGTCGTCCAGCGCAACCTCGAGCAGTGGTTCTTCCGTATTACCGACTACGCCGATCGCCTGCTGGAGGATTTCGAGCTGCTCGAGTCCTGGCCCGAGCACGTGATCACGATGCAGCAGAACTGGATCGGCCGCTCCGAGGGTGCTGAAGTCACCTTCCGCTGCGAGGAGGTCGACCTCGACTTTCCCGTTTTCACCACCCGCCCCGACACCCTCTTCGGCGCCACCTTCTTCGTCCTCGCGCCCGAGCACCCCGAGCTCGAGCGCCTCGTCGCCGGCACCCCGGCTGAGGAGGAGGTGCGCGAGTACGTCAACCGCGTCGGCCGCGAGTCGGCCGAGGAACGCGGCGCCGAGGACCGCGAGAAGACCGGCGTGCCGCTCGGGCGCAGCGTCGTCAACCCGGTCAACGGCGAGTCGATCCCGATGTTCGTCGCCGACTACGTGCTGATGGAGTACGGGACCGGCGCGATCATGGCGGTCCCGGGCCACGACTCGCGCGACTACGAATTCGCCCAGAAGTTCGGCCTGCCGGTAAAGCGAGTGATCGAAGGGGAGGACCCCGAGCTCGCCCGCGACGAGCAGGGCCTTCCCTACCCCGGCGACGGCGAGATGGTCGACTCGGGCCGCTTCGACGGCAAACACAACCGCGAGGCCTACGACGCGATCGTCGCCTGGCTGCGGGAGGAGGGGCGCGGCAAGTCGGCGGTCAACTACCGCCTGCGCGATTGGCTGGTCTCGCGCCAGCGCTACTGGGGGGCGCCGATCCCGGTCGTCTACTGCGAGGAGTGCGGGATCGTGCCGGTGCCCGAGGAGCAGTTGCCGCTGGAACTGCCCGAGATCGAAGACTACGCGCCGCAGGGCAAGAGCCCGCTGGCAGCGGCCGAGGACTGGGTCGGCACCGAGTGCCCGCGCTGCGGTGCCGCCGCCCGCCGCGAGACCGACACGATGGACACTTTCGTCGACTCCTCCTGGTACTTCCTGCGCTACCTCGACGCCGAGAACAAGGACGCTGCATGGGACCGCACGGCGGCCGACCACTGGATGCCGGTCGATCAGTACATCGGCGGCGTCGAGCACGCGATCCTGCACCTGATGTACGCGCGCTTCTTCACCAAGGCGCTGGCCGACCTCGGCAGCCTCGGCGTCCAGGAGCCCTTCGCCAACCTCTTCACCCAGGGGATGATCACCCGCGACGGGGCGAAGATGTCGAAGTCGAAGGGCAACACGGTCAGCCCTGGCGAGTACGTCGAGCGCTATGGCGCCGACACCGCCCGCACCTACGTCTGCTTTATGGGTCCACCCGAGCGCGGCGGCGACTGGACCGACGAGGGGGTCGAGGGGGTCAACCGCTTCCTCTCGCGCCTCTGGCGGCTGTGTGCGGAGGTGGGGGAGCGAGCCGAGGCCAGGGAGGCAGCCGCAGCAGCCGAAGGCGACGCGCGCGAGCTGCTCGCCAAGGCGCACTGGGCGATCGACAAGGCGACCCGCGATTTCAACCGCGGCTTCCAGTTCAACACCGTGATCTCAGCGGTGATGGAGCTCGTCAACGAGGCATACCGGCTCAAGGACGGTCTCTACGGGACGCCGGAGGGGGCGGAGTCGGTCCGCTTCGCCACGGCGACGGCGGCCTCGCTGATCTTCCCCTTCGCCCCGCACCTCGGCGCCGAGGTCTACGAGCGGCTGACGGGCGAGCGCGTTTGGGAGCAGCCCTGGCCGCAGGCGGATCCCGAACTTCTGTCGAGCGACACGGTGACGCTGGTGGTGCAGGTCAACGGCAAGCTGCGCGACCGGATCGAGGCGCCGGCGGAAGCCTCGAAGGAGGAGCTGCTGCAACTGGCGCGGGAAAGCGAGAAGGTCGCCCGGCATCTCGACGGCGGAGAAATAGTCAAGGAAATTGTAGTTCCGGGCAAGCTGGTGAACCTGGTGGTCAGGTAGGGGCCTCCGCGGGCCCCGTCCCGTCTGCTAGAAAGCCGCGAAATGCTGGTCAGAAGACTCGAAGAGGCCGCCGTCGAGGAATGGCACCGGCTGCGGGCCCATGTCCTCATGGACGCAGGCGAACTCGGTTCCCGCAATCTCTCGGTCACTTGGGTGACGGTGCCGGGCGGGGCGAAGCAGACGCTGCACTCTTCCGGCGAGGCCGAGCAGGCCTACGTCGTGGTGCGCGGCCGCGGCACGATGTCGGTGGCTGGCGACACGCAGGAGGTCGGCGAGGGCGACCTGATCCTCGTCCCGCCGGCGACCGAGCACTCGATCGGCAATGAGGGCGAGGCAGATCTGACCTGCGTCTCGATCCAGTCGCCGCCGGTAGCCGCGATCGAGCTCTACAGCGATCAATTGGCAGAGGTCGCTGGTTATGACGACGACGATGACTACTAGGTCATTCGTCTGTCGCATTTCCTGCTGAGAAGTTTTTGATTTTGCGCGCCATGCGTGCGCCGGGGCGGCCGATGATCGGCGCCGGTGCCAGAGCTGAGCCGCAGCCAAGTCGTCGTCTATGCCGCAATTGCGGTGGCGCTGCTGCTCGTCGGCGCGCGGGCGATTCGTGGCGAGGATGGGACCGACCGCTCCTTTGCCGCCGGGGGCGGTAGCCAGGGGGGAGGGCAGAGCTTCTCGATCAGTGGTCAAGGCGGCGACCTGGTCGTCGACGTGACCGGAGCGGTGCAGCGGCCCGGCGTCTACCGGATGCCCGCTGGCAGTCGGGTCAACGATGCCGTCATCCGTGCCGGCGGGGCGGCGCCGCAGGCCGAGCTGGAAGCGGTGAACTTGGCGGCACGACTCGCCGACGGGCAGCAGGTGGTGGTGCCGGAGCGGGTTCCCGGCGGTGGGTCCGTCGCGGGCGCTGAATCCGAAGACGGCCCGATTAGCCTTGGTACTGCCACCGCCGAGCAGCTGGAAGGGATCGACGGTATCGGCCCGGTCACTGCCGGCGACATCGTCAAGTTCCGCGACGAACACGGCGGCCTCTCCTCGGTGGAGCAGCTCGACCAGGTGCCGGGGATCGGCCCGGCGACGATGGAGGCGCTGCGCGAGCGTCTCCAGCCGTAGCTTCGTGCGCTCGCCGCGACCATCGCTGCCGGTCCTAATCGGCATCGTTCTGGTCCTAGCGCTAGCGCTAACGAACAGCGATCAGATCCGCGAACGCGCTTCGGATGGCCTGGGGCGGGGGATGCCGCCACGCGAGGCCGAGCTGGCGCGTGGCTTCGTCCTCGGCCAGGACGACCGGATCGACGAGGGGACGAAGGAAGACTTCCGCCGCTCCGGGCTCAGTCACCTATTGGCGGTGTCGGGTGAGAACGTGACGCTGCTGGCCCTGCTGGCAATGCCGCTGCTGGGGATGCTCGGCATCCCGCTGCGCGAGCGATTGCTGTGGGTGCTGGCCCTGATCGCCGTCTACGTCCCCGTCGCTGGTGCCGGTCCCTCGATCCAGCGAGCCGGGGTTATGGGCGCGGTCGGGGTACTGGCGACGCTCGGAGGTCGTCGCGCATCGCGCCTCTATGCCCTGGCGCTGGCGGTGGTCGTGACCTTGGCGATCGATCCGGGGGTCGCCGGCGACGTCGGCTGGCAGCTGAGCTTTGCGGCGGTGCTCGGGATCCTGCTCGTGGCTTCGCCGATTCGGCGCGCGGTCACGGCACGGCTGGGAGCGGGGCGGTGGCGCCGTACCTTGGCCGAGGGGCTGGCGGTAACCGTCTCCGCCACCCTCGCCACCGCGCCCCTGATCGCCTACCACTTCGAAACGCTCTCGACGACGACGCTGGTGGCAAACGTGTTGGCGATGCCGGCAGTGGCGCCGGCGATGTGGCTGGGTATGTGCGGTGCCGGCCTGGCGCAGGTGCCGGGGCTCCCGCTTGAGCCGCTGAACGGGCTCAACGCCCTCCTGCTCGCATACGTCGCCCAGGTTGCCTCCTGGTGTGCGGCGCCGGGGTGGGCGGAGGTGCACGTGCATCTGAGCGGCGGCGGGTTAATCGCCTCCTATCTAGGGCTGGCCGGCGCCATCGTGTTCTGCTTCGCCCTCCGGCGGTTCAGGCCGCGGGTCCCGGCGCTCCAGCCGGCGGCAGCGCTCGCGGGCCTTGGGGCGGCGCTCGTCTTCGGGCTCCCTGGCGCGGGAGGGGCGCCCGCACCGCCGCCCTTCCACGGCCTGCGGATCGAGGTCCTCGACGTCGGGCAGGGCGACGCGATCCTCCTGCAGCCGGCGGGTGCCCCCGCGGTCCTCGTCGACGGCGGGCCGCCGGGGGATGGCCTCGAGGGAAAGCTGGAAGACGCCGGTGTGAGCAGTCTCGGCGCGGCGATCGTCACCCACGACCAGTCCGACCATGCGGCGGGGATCGAGGAACTGCTCGGTCGCTTCCCGGTCGAGCGCCTCGGCTTCGCCCGTCTCGGCCAGGAAGCAAAGGCAGACGCCGTCGCCGCGGGCGTCGATCTGGAGCGCCTCGCCGCCGGCCAAGAACTGCATTCAGGCCAGCTCCGCCTGCAGGTGCTCTGGCCGCCGCGGGAGCTGCTGGGCGAGCCGCTGAGTGGGGAGGACCCGAACCAGCAAGCGCTGGTGATCGAGACGCACTGGCACGAGTTCAGCATGCTGCTCACCGCTGACGCAGAGGCCGAGTCGGTACCGATCGACCCTGGGCCAATCGACGTCCTCAAGGTCGCCCATCACGGCAGCGATGACGCTGGTCTCGACTCTCTGCTCGATCGCACGCGGCCGAATCTGGCAGTGATCTCCGTTGGAGAGGGCAACCCGTATGGGCACCCCACCCGAGCCACGCTCTCGACCCTGGAGCGGCGCGGGGTGCCGACGCTGCGGACGGATCGCGATGGCGACGTGGTCATCGACGTCGAGGGCAACCGGTTTCGGGTGGACTTATGATCGAATCAATAGTTGAGGAAGTCGAACCAATTGCTTTTGTCGCTCGCTTAGATGCCGATCCACGAACTGGTGCACTCCATCCTTCGACATTTACGCCCCCATTCGATTCGGCTCTCGAGCTTGGCCGGGCAAGGCATGACCGAACGGATGCGGAGCACCGGTTTCGCCCTGCTCGGGCTAACCGCCGCAGCCAGTCTGGCGCTGGTCGTCGTCTTTGCCCAGCCCGGCTTCCCGCTGCTCGATCCGGCACCGCTCCCAATTGGGCCCTCCGGCGGCGAAGCCGTCGCTGGGGCCGAAAAGGCGGCGCCTGCCCTCGCCTCGCGACCGTCGGTCGCTGCCGGGGCACCTGCCCCTTCAGCCTTGGCGAGGAGGAACGCAGGCGGCTCCTCGGGTCCAGGCTCGCGCACCGAGCACGCTGGGGCGCCTGAAGGAATCGGAAAGGTCCACGCCCAATCGCCGGTGACGCCGGCGAGCGTCCCCGGGTCGTCCCCGGAAACCGGTGGCGAAGGATCATCCGGAAGCGGACCGGCCACGACTCCAACTGCCACTCCAACCCCGGCCCCTGCTCCTGCTCCGACTGCCACGCCGGCTCCGGAATCGACTCCTGCCCCGACCTCAACCTCTACTTCAACTCCTTCGCGGTCGTCCGGCCACTCCCCCTCTGGGGAGGACGCTGCCTCCTCGCCGACGACCGCGACGGCCGCGACGACGGATTCCGGCCCCGGTACGTCGAAGTCCAGTGCAGCCTCGAGTCATGCCAGCGAACGGGGGGTCGAAGCCTCGTCGGGTCACGGCAATACGAAGGCCTCACCTCCTCCCGCCGAACCGCCCCCACCGCCGCATCCTTCGGTTGTCGCGCCCCCCGAAGCGCCGGCTCCCCCGGTCCAGGCCGGAGAAGACAACGGCCACGGGCTCGCCAAAGGTCACGACAAGTAGTCGTCCCTCGGCCGAAGCGGGGCGAGACGTAGACTCGCCCCGATGGCCGCCGAGATGAAGCCGCTGTACCTGATCGCCGGCACCGACGAGGCGAAAATCGACGCGACCCGGGCGCGGTTGCGGGCACGGGCAGAACGCGAGGGCGGGTCGGCAGCGCTAGAGGTGTTCGAGCCCGGCGAGGGGAAGGGAATGCCCGACCACGAGGCGCTGCTGGCGGCGATCCCAGCGATGTCGCTGATGGGCACCCGGCGCTACCTGCTCGCCGACGGCGTCGAGCGCTGGCGCGACAAACAGCTCGAGCCAGTCCTCGCTGCGCTCGGCGAGCTGCCGCCGGACCTGACCCTGGTCCTGATCTGCCGCGACAAAGCGGCGGCGAAGCTGGCGAAAGCGGTCAAAGCCGCGGGTGGTGAGATCCATCAGTTCGAGGCACCCAAAGCGCGCGAGATGCCGAGCGTCCTCGTTCGCGATGCACAGCAGCTCGGCTTTCGGCTGGAGCCGGCGGCGGCGCGGCTGCTGGTCGAGCGGATGGGCTCCAGCCCGCTGCGCCTGCGCAACGAGCTCGAGCGCCTGGCGCTGTGGGCGGGAGAGGGGGGAGGGGTCACCGCCTCCGACCTGCAGGAGATGATCACCGACACCTCCGAAGCGGCGGTGTGGTCCCTCTCCGACGCGTTGATTGAAGGCGACGCCGCCGCCGCGCTGCGGATCGGCGAGCGCCTGATCGGCCAGGGCGAGAACGTCACCGGCCTGATCTACGGCCTGGCCTCCCGCCTGCGCGGCGCCTGCTCCGCTGCCGCCCAGCTCGAGGAGGGAATCCCGCCCAAGCAGGTCGAGTCCTCGCTGAAAATGCACCCTTACGCGGCCAAGCAACTGGTGAACCGCCTGCGCGACGCCAACCTTGCCCACCTGCGCCTGGCCACGGAGACGCTCGCTGACTTGGAGCTCTGGTGTCGCGGTGGGGCGGACTACGGCGACGAGCTGGCGCTGACGATTGCGCTTAGGAGGGCTGCTGCGGGAGCTGCCTAGGCGGCTTTGGAACTGGCAGCGATCCTTGCTGCCTTGGCCTTCTTGCGCGCGCCGGTGTTCTTGTGGAGGGCGCGCTTCTGCACGGCCTTGTCGATCTTCGAGATCAGCGTCCGCTGCTCGGTTGCGATCGCATCGGCGTCGCCGCCCTCGACCGCGGCTTCGAGCCGGCGGAAATGGGTCTTGACCGTGCTGGTCAGCAGCCGGTTCTCGTTGCGCTCGCGCTCGCTGCGCAGTATCCGCTTCTTCTGTGAGGCTATGTTGGCCATGTCAAGTACCCGAGCAGGCGCCTTGCCGGCTCCGGGCGGCCGCTGACTATAGCGACTGAGTCCACTTCAGTCGCCCCCGAACCGGAATCGACACCCAGCTTGGAGACGCCCAGGGCACCGCAAAACCCCGATCCCGATGAGTCGGCGATCAACGCCGACGTCGCCGTCTGGGAGGCGGAGGCCTTCGAACCGGGCGAGGAAATCACCCGCGAGCCGCCGCCTGGCCGGCAGGGGGGGCGGATCGCCCGCTCGACCGCGTTCTTCTCGATCGCCACCGCCGCCTCGCGGGTCGCCGGCCTCGCCCGCGAAGTCGTCGCCGCCGGCTTCTACGGGATCAGCGGGCCGATGTCGGCCTTCACGGTCGCCTTCCAGGTCCCCAACCTGATCCGGGCCCTATTTGCCGACGCGGCCCTGCAGCCGGCCTTCGTCCCGGTCTTCACCGAACTGATCGGCAAGAAGCACTACAAAGAGGCCTTCCGCCTCGCCTCGACCCTGCTCTTGCTGGTGACGATGGTGCTGGGGGCGATCACGGCCCTCTTCGTCCTCCTGGCGCCGGTGATCATGCCGGTCTTCGCGCCGGGTTTCGAAGGCGAGATCCTCGACCTCACCGTCTCCCTCTCGCAGGTTCTCTTCCCGATCCTGATCCTGCTCGGGGTCAGCGGCATCGTCGTCGGCATCCTCAACAGCTACGACCGCTTCGGCGCCTTCGCGATCTCGCCGCTGTTCTGGAACCTGACGATCATCCTCGTCCTCGTCGTGCTGGAGCCGATGTTCCACGGCCGCGACAAGATCTACGCCTACGCGATCGGCATCCTCGTCGGGACGCTGGTGCAGTTGCTGATCCCGGCCTGGGACCTGCGCAACACGCCTTACCGGTTCAGCTGGAGCTTCGACTGGCGCCACCCGGGGGTGCGGCGCGTCCTGCTGCTGATGCTGCCGGTGACGATCAGTCTCGGCCTGATCAACTTCAACCTTCTGATCAACAGCTTCTTCGGCAGCCTCGTCTCCGAACAGGCGCCGGCGGCGATCGACAAAGCGTTTCGCATCTACCAGCTGCCGCAGGGGATCTTCTCGGTCGCGATCGCAACGGTCCTCTTCCCGACCCTGGCGCGCTTCGCCAACGCCGGAGAAATCGAGAACCTGCGGGCGACGATGGCGAACGGGATGCGCCAGATCCTCTTCGTCCTCGTCCCGGCGGCGGCGGCGATCCTCGCCCTCTCGGACCCGATGATCCGGCTCGTCTACCAGCGCGGCGCCTTCAACCCGGCCGAGACCGCGGTCGTCGCCACGGCGCTCTTCTGGTTCGCCTTCTCCCTGCCGACCAACGGCCTCTACCTGTTGCAGACCCGGACCTTCTTCTCCCTTCAGAAACCGTGGCAGGCGACGGCACTGGCGACGATCGACCTGGTGGTCTCGGCGCTCGCGGCGCTGGCGCTCTATTCGCCGTACGGAGTGGGCGGGATCGTGGCCGGGACGGGGATTGGGACGACCGTTGCCGTGATCGCCCAGGCGGTCATCCTGCGGCGCAAGTTCGGCGGGCTTGAGCTGCGGAGGCTGCTCTCGACTGGAACGCGGATCACGATCGCGGCGGCAGCGCTGGCGGGTGTCGGCTGGGTCGTCTGGGACGTCCTCGACCAAGCGCTGGGCCGCGGCCTCGTGGGCCAGATCGTCTCTCTGGGGACGGGGCTGGCGATCGGTGGCTTGGTCTACGTCGGTGTAGCCAAGCTGCTCCGGGTCGATGAGCTTGAGCAGATGACTCGCCTGCTGCGGCGACGGCGGGGCTAGGGGCCGGATGCTGGGAGTCGGGCGGTACCTGCTGGGAGTGCTGGAGATCCTGCTGCTGGGTGGATTCGCCTGGCTGGGTGGGGGCGCCGTGCGGCGATGGTTGCTGCCGCGGTTCGAGGGGCCCCCGGCTGCGCTAGCGACTGCGGTGATCGCGTTGGCGTTGCTGATCTGGTGCGCGGAGCTGCTTGGCAGCTTTGGTGCTTGGGATCCAATCCCATACCTCCTCCTCGTCGCAGCCTTGGGACTTGGGCTCTGGAAGCTCACGCCGCGTCCGCCGCAGAGAGGGGAGCCGCACCTCACTAAGCAGGTAGAGGTGCGGCTCCCCTCTCTGCTCGCGTTACTGATCGCCGCGATAGCTGTCATCCACTTCGCAGGGGGCGTGAAGACGCGGCTGTCGACGGGGATGACCGGGTTCGACAGCACCTGGTACCACGGGCCGTTCGCGGCGGGGTTCTTCCAGAGCGGGAATACGTGGGACCTGCACTTCATCGCCCCGCAGTTCCTGGCCTGGTTCTACCCGGCGAACGGCGAAATCTTCCACGCGGTGGGGATGCTCGCGTTCGGGAGGGACGTGCTGTCGCCGCTGCTGAACCTCGGGTGGTTTGTGGGCTGCTTGGTGGCTTGCTGGTGCATCGGGCGGCCGTATCGGGTCGGTGCGTGGTCGTTGGCGCTAGGGGCGGTCGCGCTGAGTGTCCCCGCGCTGGCCGATCAGGCCGGTGAGGCGAGGAACGACATCGTCGGGATCTTCTTCCTGCTGGCGGCCGTGGCGATCGCGCTGAACGGGAAGCGGGACATGCGAACTGCTCTGGTCGTCGGACTCGCAGCGGGTCTCGCTGCAGGCACCAAGCTCAACTTCCTCCTACCTGCTGCTGTTCTCGTAGTCGGACTGGCCGTCATCGCACCACGCGCCGACCGCTGGCGCATCCTCGCCGCCTCGTCCCTAGCCGCCCTTGCCGGCGGCGGCTACTGGTATCTCCGCAACCTTGTCCACACCGGCAACCCGCTGCCGTGGGTCCACCGCCTCGGCCCAATCGACCTGCCGGCGCCCGAGCAGGCCCTCGGTGGCCGCGAAGCCCACTCCGTCCTCGGCTACCTCACCGACGGCGGCGTCTGGTCCGACTGGTTCCTCCCGGGCCTCCACCATGGCTTGTGGATCGTCTGGCCGCTGCTGCTCCTAGCGGCGCTGGGCGGCCTCGTCCTTGCCCTGGTCCGAGGTGTGCCACTCCAGCGCGTCGCGGCGCTTGTCGGTCTCGCCAGCGCCCTCGCCTGGCTGATCGCTCCAACCTCCGCCTCCGGCCCCGACGGGATACCCCGCGGCTTCGAATCCGGCCTCCGCTATCTCGCTCCGGCCCTGATCCTGGGTCTCGCTCTTCTGCCGACGGCGCTCGCGAGGGTGCGCCCTTCTTTTGTTTCGCATAGCGGTGCAAAGGAAGGGCGCGCCCTTGCGATCCGCTCGGGTTGGGTAATCGCGGCGGTTCTTGTACTTGCTGCCGCCTTCGGTTATCCGATCCAGCGGCACTACCTCGCCGATCGCTACAAGGACCCGACCTTCACGGCCCCCGGCCTCAACGCCGCCTTCGCCTGGTCCCGCGACATCAGCGACGCCCGCATCGCCACCACCAGCACCCGCCAGTACCCCCTCTTCGGCACCGACCTCTCCAACCAAGTCCAGTACCTAGGCATCGAACAACCCCACGGAGGCTTCGAAGCCCCATCCACCTGCCGCCAATACATCCGCCTCCTGAACGAAGGGAACTACCAGTACGTCGTAGCGACCCGAGATCGATTGGAACCCAGCCAACCTCCATATCCACCCTCGGCCAAGTGGATCACCGACGCCGGAGCTCACGTGATCCTGCGAAAACCCCCAACGGTCGTCTTTGAACTGAAGGACAAGCTCGGTCCCTCGGCGTGTAGATGATCCGCCCCTCGCGCGGGTGGCACGGTAGGGGGTACCGCCCCTGAGGAAGCTTTAGCTACCGGAAGGGGTGGTGGGTCCCCTGCCGTGACAGGACCCGCGCGCCGGACCCCTCCGTCCCGCCGGCCGACCACCCTGGTCCCTCATACTCCTCATCCGCGCCCATGGACCACATCCGAAACTTCAGCATCATCGCCCACATAGACCACGGCAAGTCGACCCTGGCCGACCGCATCCTCGAGCTCACCGGCGCCGTCGACCCGAAGAAAATGCAGGCGCAGCTGCTCGACTCGATGGACCTCGAGCGCGAGCGCGGGATCACGATCAAGGCCCAGGCGGTGCGGGTCGAGTACACGGCCGAGAACGGCGAGACCTACCACCTGCACCTGATCGACACGCCGGGCCACGTCGACTTCTCCTACGAGGTTTCGCGCAGCCTTGCCGCCTGCGAGGGCGCGCTGCTGGTCGTCGACGCCGCCCAGGGAGTCGAGGCGCAGACCGTCGCCAACACCTACCTGGCGATCGAGAACGGGCTCGAGCTGATCCCGGTGATCAACAAGGTCGACCTCCCGGGCGCCGAGCCCGAGCGGGTGGCGCAGGAGATTGCCGACCTGCTCGGCGGCGACCCTGAGGAAGCGCTCTGGATCTCGGCCAAGACCGGCGAGGGCGTACTGGAGGTGCTGGAGGCGATCGTCGAGCGTGTGCCGCCGCCTGGCGGTCAGCCCGATGCGCCGACCCGCGCCCTGATCTTCGACTCCGAGTTCGACCCTTACCGCGGCGTGATCGCCTACGTGCGGATGGTCGACGGCTCCTTCCGCAAGGGGGACCGGATCCTGGCGATGCAGAACGGGACCGAAGCCGATATCGACGACATTGGCTTCTTCCGCCCGACGATGATCGGCGTGCAAGGAATGGACGCCGGGGACGTCGGTTATTTGATCACCGGCATCAAGGACGTGACCAAGCTGCGGGTCGGCGACACCTTGACCTCGCAGGCTAATCCGGCCGAGGAGGCGCTCGAGGGCTACCGCGAGGTCCGCCCGATGGTCTTCTGTGGCCTCTTCCCGATCGACACCGACCGCTACGAAGACCTCCGTGACGCGCTCGAGAAGCTCTCGCTGAACGACGCCGCCCTCTCTTGGGAGCCCGAGACCTCCGAGGCGCTCGGGTTCGGCTTCCGCTGCGGCTTCCTCGGCCTGCTCCACATGGAGATCGTGCGCGAGCGGCTGGAGCGCGAGTACGACCTCGACCTGCTCGCGACGACCCCGAACGTGCGCTACATGGTCAACCTGACCAACGGCGAGCTCAAAGAGGTCCACAGCCCGACCGAGCTGCCCGACCCGGGCACGATCGAGACGATCGAAGAGCCCTACATCCGCGCCACGATCATCTGCCCGAAAGAGCAGGTGGGGGCGGTGATGGAGCTCTGCCAGCAGCGCCGCGGCACCCACGTCGACATGCACTACCTCAGCCCGCAGCGGGTGCAGATCCGTTACGACCTGCCGCTGGCCGAAATCGTTCTCGACTTCTTCGACCTGCTGAAGAGCTCGACCCGCGGCTACGCCTCGCTCGACTACGAGCCGATCGGAAACCGGGTCTCCGACCTGGTCAAAGTCGACATCCTGCTCGCCGGCGAGAAGGTCGACGCGCTCTCGATCATCGTCTTCCGCGACTTTTCTTACGACCAGGGCAAGCGCCTCGTCGGCCGCCTGCGCAAGACGATCCCGCGCCAGCTCTTCGACGTCCCGGTCCAGGCGGCGGTTGGCTCCAACATCCTCGCCCGCGAGACGGTGAAGGCGCTGCGCAAGGACGTCACCGCGAAGCTCTACGGCGGCGATGTCACCCGCAAGAACAAGCTGCTGAAGAAGCAGAAAGCGGGGAAGAAACGGATGAAGGCCGTGGGCCGGGTAGAAGTGCCGCAGGAGGCCTTTCTCGCGGTGCTCGAGATCGACGAGTAGCGCCTTCCGCCCCGCTGGCTGCCTGGCCAGTTAGAGTGCCCGCCCATGGCACTCAAGACCGATGCGGTAGGCAAGGAATGGCCCGCAAGCACTTACCAGGTGGGGCGGGAGAAGATCAGGGAGTACGCGAACGCGCTGGGGATCGACAACCCCGTCCACCTCGATGTCGAGGCGGCGCGCGCGGCGGGCTTCCGCGACGTGGTGGCGCCGCCGATGTTCGCGGTCGTCTACAGCAGCCCGGCGATGGCGCCGGCGATGTTCGACCCCGACGTGGCGATGAACTTCGCGGCGATGGTCCACGGCGGCCAGCAGTTCGAGTGGGACGAGCCGGCCTGCTCGGGCGACGTGATCACGACGACCGCCAAGTGCGTGTCGATCGAGGAGAAGGACGGCAAAGGCTTCTACGTGTTCGAGACCAACTCGGTCAACCAGGACGGCGCCCAGGTCGTGCGCGGGACCTGGACGCTGATCGTGAGGGGAGTTTGAGATGGCTGATCTGAACGTGGGCGACCAGGTCCCGGAGCTGCGAGTCACCCCCGACAAGTACCTGCCGCACCGCTACGCGGGCGCCTCGGGTGACTTCAACCCGATCCACATCGACGACGAGTTCGCGAAAGCCGTCGGGCTGCCGCGCAACATCCTCCACGGCCTCTACTCGATGGGGCTGATGGCCAAAGCCAACGCGGCCGTCGCCGACGGCGACCCGCGGGCGCTGAAGCGGCTCTCGGTGCAGATGCGCGGGATGGGCATGCCCGAGCAGGAGATCGTCGTCTCCGGCACGGTCAAATCGGTCGACGGCAACCGGGTCGTGGTCGACACCGTCGCCGCTCAGGGCGAGACGCAGATCATCAAGAACGCTGAGGCCGAACTCGAGTTGTAAGGGCGCCGGGAGACCCCTCCCAAACGCTCGGCGGGAGCCTCGCTTGAGTGTTTGGGAGGGGTCTCCCGGCGCTCCTCCTAGACTTCGGAGCGTGCTTTCCGAGCGACAGGAGCTAATTCTTAGGCTGGTGGTCGACGCCCACCTCGACACCGCGCGGCCCGTGCCTTCGAAGGAGGTGGCGGAGCGGCCGGAGGTTGAGTGGGGGCCCTCGACCGTGCGGGCTGAGTTGGCGGCACTGGAGGCGGCTGGCTATTTGACGCACCCGCATACCTCTGCCGGTCGCGTTCCCACTGACGCCGGCTACCGCCGCTACGTCGACCTGATGCTCGAATCCGGGTCGATGGCGGCCCAGCCGGGTGTCGAGCTCGAGCTCTCGCGCCTGCGCCGCGAGGTCGACACGGCGATGCGGGAGACGACCCTCGCTCTGGCCGAATTCACCGACCTGGTGGCGATGGCAACCGCGCCGGACCCGAGCTTGGCGGCGACCATCCACCGGGTCGAGGTGCTGCAACTGCAGCCGAACAAAGTTGTGGTGATCGGGATCGCCTCCACCGGCGACGTCACCCGCCGTGTCTTCGAGTTCGGCCACCCGGTCGACAGCGGCCTCGTCGCCTGGGCCTCGAGCTACCTCAACGAGTCGCTCTCCGGCTTGGGCGTCGGCGCGCGGATGATCGAAAGCCGCCTCTCCGATCCCGAGCTGAGCGGGGTGGAGGCGACCTTCATCGCCACCCTCGGCACGACCTTCACCGATTTCGTCGCCGAGAGCGGCGGCGATCTCTACGTCGAGGGCACCTCGCGGCTGCTCTCCCAGGCCCACCTGCCGGACCTGCCGCGCGCCGACGAGCTGATGACGGCGCTGGAGCGGCGGGCCGAGGTGCTGGCGATGCTGCGCTCCTCGCTCGACCGCCGCTCGGTCTTCTTCTGGATCGGTGGCGAGAATCCGCAGCCGGAGCTGCGCTCGGCCAGCGTGATCGGCGCCAACTACGGTTTGCCGCACCGCAACCTCGGTGCCGTAGGCGTGGTCGGGCCGCTGCGGATGGATTACGCGACCGCGATCGCCTCGGTGCGCTACGCCGCCCGCGAACTCTCCCGTTACTTCGAGACCGTCTACGCCGACTAGCTGATGCCCCGCGATTACTACGAGGTCCTCGGGGTCTCCCGGGAGGCGAGCGAGACCGAGATCAAGAAAGCGTTCCGGGGCCTGGCGCGGGAACTGCACCCCGACGTCAACAACGAGCCCGACGCCGAGGACCGCTTCAAAGAGGCGGCCGAGGCCTATGAGGTCCTCTCCGACGCCGAGCGCCGTCGCACCTATGACGCCTACGGCCAGGAGGGTCTGCGCTCGGGCGGTTACGACCCCGGCGCCGGCTTCGGTTCGATCGACGACATCTTTCAGGCCTTCTTCGGGGGCGGTGGTTTCGGCTTCGGTGGCGGTCGCCGGGCAGCGGCGGGCGGGGACGTCGGGATCGCGGTTGAGATCGAGCTGGCCGAGGTGGCGACCGGAGTGCGACGCGAGGTCACCTACGACGTCGTCGACGCCTGTGAGCACTGCCACGGCAACGGCGCCGAGCCGGGGACGCCGATCACCACCTGCGAGCGCTGCGGCGGCGCCGGCGAGCTGCGCCAGATGACGCGCACGCCTTTCGGCCAGATGGTCCGCAGCGCCCCCTGCGACGTCTGCGGCGGCGCCGGGAAAATCCCGCAGACGCCATGCGAGGTCTGCGGCGGTGGCGGCCGCACCCGACAGAGCCGCACCAGCGCGATCGAAGTGCCGGCGGGGATCGAAGATGGCCAGCGGATGCGGATCTCCGGCGCCGGCCACGCGGGTGAGCCGGGGGCGCCCGCGGGCGACCTCTACGTCGAGGTGCAGGTCGCCGAGGACGAGCGCTTCGAGCGCGACGGCAGCGACCTGATCAGCACGGTCTCGATCCCCGCCACCGAGGCGATGCTGGGGACGACGGTGACAGTGCCGACGCTGGAGGGCGAGGAGGAGATCGAGGTCGAGCCGGGGACGCAGCCCGGGCATCAGTACGTCCTCAAGGGGATCGGCCTGCCGCGTCTCAACGGTCGCCGCCGCGGCAACCAGCGGGTGGTCCTCGAAGTCTTCGTCCCAACCAACCTCAGCGAGGAGCAGCGCGAGCTGGCCGAGCGCCTCGACGGCACGCTCGAGGACGAGAACCTCGCTTCACAGCACGGCGAGGGCCTCTTCAGCCGCGTGCGGCGAGCCTTCGGTTGAGCCTTTGATCCGCCTCGCGGTCCGCTGCGTGCCCGAGCAGGCTGATCTGGTCCTGGCCGAGCTGACGGTGCTGGCCCCGAACGGGGTCGAGGAGGAGCGCGGGCCCGGTTACGTCGAGTACGCGATCTACGGCGGCGAGGGGGAGCTGCCGGAGCTGGGCGACCTCGACGCCGTAGTCGCCGGCGGGCGGATCGAGGTCACCTCGACCGAGGTCCCCGACGACTGGGCCGACCGCTGGCGCGACTTCCACAAGCCGCTCCTGGTCGCCGATCGCCTCTGGCTGCGGCCCTCCTGGGAGCCGACTCGAGAGGGCGCGATCGACGTCGTCGTCGATCCCGGCCAAGCCTTCGGCACCGGCGCCCACCCAACCACTCGTCTCTGCCTTGAGTTCCTCTGCGAGCTGGAACCCGGCGGCGAGCTGGTCGACTTGGGGGCGGGATCTGGAGTGCTGGCGATCGCCGCGGCGAAGCTCGGGTGGGGACCGATCCGCGGCTACGACCACGAGCCAGCTGCGCTTGAGGCGGCAGCGGCCAACGCGGCCGCCAACGACGTGCAGCTCCAGCTCGAGCGCATGAACCTGCGCGAACGTCTGCCAGAGCTGGCTCCCACGGTCGTAGCCAACATGACCTCGCCGATCCTGAGGGCCGTCGCCTCACAACTCGACGCGTCCGGGGGGAGCCGGGGGAGACTCGCCGGACGCTCCCCGCTGTTGTCCGCCGAGTCTCCCCCGGCTCCCGCCACCCTTGTCTGCTCCGGCATCCTCCCCGCCGAGCTCGACGAGGTTGCCGAGGTATTTGCCGCTGCGGGCCTAGCGGAGGCGGAGCGGCGAACCGAGGGCGACTGGGCTGCGCTGCTGTTGCGTCGTCGCTGAGATATAGGGTCTTTCCCGATGTTCGCCTCGATCGTCGACCCTGGCTACAAGATCACCTTGTTCCTGCACATCCTCGCGGTTGTGCTCGCCTTCGGCCCGACCTTCGGCTATGCCTTCTTCTTCTCGGTTGCGCCGCAGCATCCGCGGGCGATGCCGGCGATCCTCACCGGCGTGCAAAAGATCGACCGTTACCTGGTCACGCCGGGGATGATCGTCTTGTTGCTGGCCGGGATCGGGCTGCTCGCCTCAAGCGATGGCGCCTGGGACGGCAGCGACGCCTTTGTGATCGTGGGCTTCATCGCGATCATCGCTCTGTTCGGCCTCCAGCACTCGTTCTTCCGACCGCAGACGCAGCGAGCGAAAGAGCTTGCCGAAAGGGACCTGAAAGCCGGCGAGGAGTTGAGCGCCGAATTCCTGGAGGTCTCTGAACGCCTCGGCAAGGTCGGCCGGCTGGCGGGCATCATCGTCGTCGTGACGATCTTCTTCATGACGTACAAACCGTTCATGTGATCGACGCCTCACGGCCCGTCGGCATGTTCGACTCAGGCGTCGGCGGGCTCACCGTGCTGCACGAGTGCCTGGTCTCGCTGCCGCAGGAGGACTTCCTTTATCTCGGCGACACGGCGATGTTCCCCTATGGGGACAAGGACCCAGACGAGCTGCGGCAGCGGATCGGGCGGATCGCCGAGCTGCTGCTCGATCGCGGCGCCAAGCTGCTGGTGATCGCCTGCAATACCGCTACTTCGGTCGGTGAGGAGGTGGCGCGAGAAGTAGCAGCGGCGAGCGGGGTGGAGGTGGTGCCGGTGGTCGAGCCACAGGCCGAGATCGCCGCGGCGATTACCGCCAATGCGCGGGTGGGGGTGCTAGCAACGCCGAACACGGTCGAGAGCGGCGCCTACCGGCATGCCCTGGAAGCGATCGGGCGGGGCCTCGACGTGATCGAGGTCGCCGCTCCCGACCTTGCCCCCTTCATCCAGAACGGCTCGCTCTTCGACGAGGACACGATGGCGATGGCCCGCTCCTACTGCGCGCCTCTGAAGGAGGCCGAAGTCGACACCTTGATCCTCGGCTGCACCCACTACCCGCTGGTGGCGCCGATGCTGCAGCGCATCCTCGGGCGCGATGTGCGGCTGGTCAGCGGCGGCCACGCCGTGGCTGCCGCGGTGCAGCGGACCCTGGAGGGGTCAGGTCTGGCGCGCGAGCCGCAGGGGGAGGGCACCTACGACTTCCTCTGCACCGGCGATCCCGACGCCTTCCACGCGATCGGGACCCGTTTCCTGCAGATGCCGCTCGGAGATGTCGAGCGGATCGAGATCTAGCCGATCTGACGCTTCTGCCGTGAAGTTGGCGCAGAAATTTTGCTTTCTGCGTGCCACACGTGCGTCCATATCTCTCACGCTGTCGCCATGCCTGTACTAAGCGCAACCGGCAATACCGTATATACTCACCCCGTGGCCAAGGTAATGATTTCCATTCCCGACAAGCTGCTGGAGCGACTCGACGACCACGTCCGCGAGGCGGGCGAGACCCGCAGCGGCTTTCTCCGTCGCCTGGCGGAACGTGAGATCGAGCGAGGGGAGGCCAAGCGGCGCAGGCATATTGAAGAATTGATGGACAAGATCGGAACCATCGATCTCGGCGGCGAAGCAACCAGGATGATCCGCGAAGATCGGGAATCGCGCTGAATGTTTCTCCTCGATGCTGGCGTTTGGGCCGCGGTCGTTGATCCGCGAGACCGGTTTCATTCCTCGGCCAAGTCGATCGTGCTTGAGCTTGACCACGACCTTGGGGCGCTTGACCTGACGCTCTATGAGATCGCCAACGTCGTCGGCATCAAGATGGGCCTGCCTGATCAAGCTCGCGATATGGCGCAGTTGGTCGTCGACTCTTGTCGGGACCGTCTACTCGCACTTGACGTCTCTCTCCTGCATTCCGCCTGCCTTTGTGCTGGCGAGAATGACTTGACCGCCTATGACGCAGCCTATGTAGCTGCAGCTCGTCGCTATGGCTGGACCCTCGTCAGCGCCGATATCGCCGACCTCGTCTCCAAGGGCCTGGCCGTTACCCCGGACGCTGCCGTCTACCCTTAAGCCGATGAGCGTTCTCGAGCAGGTGCAGGACGACGTTAGGACCGCGATGAAAGCGCGCGACCGGGAGCGGGCGGGGGCGCTGCGGCTGATCGTCGACGTGCTGCAGCAGGACGCCAAGCTGGGCAAGGGCGACGAGGTCGCGGTGCTTCAGCGCGAGCGCAAGAAGCGGGTCGAGGCGGCCGAGGCCTACGAGGGCGCCGGGCGGGCTGAGCAGGCGGCTTCTGAGCGCTTCGAGGCCGAGCTGATCGAGGGCTACCTGCCGCAGCAGCTCTCCGACGAGGAGCTGGCGGAGTTGGTGCAGAGCGCGGTCGAGGAGACCGGCGCCACCGAGCAGCGACAGATGGGCCAGGTGATGTCAGCGCTGATGCCGAAGGTCGGCGGCCGGGCGGACGGCAAGCGGGTGAGCGCCGCGGTGCGGCAGAAGCTTGGTTCCTGAGTTTTGGCCCGCAGGCAGCTGACGCTCGATAACACGGTTGCGGCCGAGCTGGCCGGATCGGAGGACACCGTGCTCCGGGCGCTGAGGGGCCGGCTCGACGCTGACCTGCACCTGCGCGGCAACGTATTGACGCTCGAGGGCGACCCCGACGACGTCGCCGCCGCCGCGACCGTGGTCGACGAGATGGTCGAGCTGATCGAGCAGGGCCACGACGTCGCCCCGGGGACGATCGAAGCGGTGACCGGCGCCCTCGACGCCGAAGAGAGCCCGGCGGAGATCCTCGACGACGTCGTCTGGCGCCACCGCAACACCAAAGTGGCGCCGAAAACGCTGAACCAGAAACGTTACGTCGACTCGATCCGCCGCCACACGATCACTTTCGGGATCGGCCCGGCGGGAACCGGCAAGACCTTCCTCGCGGTGGCGATGGCGGCGGCGGCGCTGACCGAACGCAAGGTGCAGCGGATCATCCTCACCCGGCCCGCGGTCGAGGCCGGCGAGCGCCTTGGCTTCCTCCCGGGCGACATCCAGGCCAAGGTCGACCCCTACCTGCGGCCCCTCTTCGACGCCCTCTTCGACATGCTCGACCCTGACCGGGTCAACGGCTACTTCGAGCGCAACGTGATCGAGGTGGCGCCACTAGCCTTCATGCGCGGCCGCACGCTGAACGACTCCTTCGTGATCCTCGACGAGGCCCAGAACACCAGCCCGGAGCAGATGAAGATGTTCCTCACCCGGCTCGGCTTCAACTCGCGGATGGTGGTGACCGGCGACGTCACCCAGATTGACCTGCCGACCGACCAGCGCTCGGGGCTGATCGCAGTCAGCGACATTCTCAGCGACGTTCAGGACATCTCCTTCGTCCGCTTCGGCGGCGAGGACGTCGTCCGCCACAAGCTGGTGCAGCGGATCGTCGCCGCCTACGACGCTCATGACGCCCACGACGCCCGCGAGCGCGGGGCGCGGGCCGAACACGGGCCGACGCCGCGTTCGTGACGGTCGACCTGAACGACGTCCCTTCAGACCTGCGCAGCGCCGTCGCCGCGGCGCTCGACGCCGCCGGGGTGGATGACGGGCACCTCGCGGTCGAGATCGTCGACGAGGCGCGGATCCGCGAGCTCAACCGCGACCACCGCGGCAAGGACGCGCCGACCGACGTGCTGGCTTTCCCAATCGACGAACTCGACCCCGTCGCCGGGCCGCGCGAGCTCGGCGACGTCGCGATCTGCCCGGAGCACTGCTCCGACGTGACCGAGGCGGCTGTACACGGGGTCCTCCACCTTTGCGGCCACGACCACGAGAGCGATGAGGGCGAGATGCTGGCACTGCAGGCGCGTGTGCTCGCGGGCCTGAGATGACGCGCGCCGGCTTTGTCGGGCTCGCCGGCCGGCCCAACGTCGGCAAGTCGACCCTGGTCAACGCGATCGTCGGCTCCCACGTCGTGATCGTCTCCAACCGGCCGCAGACGACCCGGCGGGCGATCCGCGGTGTCGCCACCGATCTCGAGAAGGAGCGCCAACTCATCCTCGTCGACCTGCCCGGCGTGCAGCGTCCCCGCGACGTCCTCACCGAGCGGATGCAGGGACGGGTCGAGCGCGAGCTCGCCGACTCCGACGTCGTCCTCTTCATGATCAACGGCGAGGAGGGGGTGGGTCCCGGCGACCGCTTCATCGTCAAGGCTCTGCTTGGCACCGGCGCCAAGCTGCCGGTTATCTGCGCCGTCAACAAGGCCGATCGCCTCGGCCCGAACGAGCTGGTCCCGGTCCTCGCCACCGCCGCTGGGCTGGAGGGCGTCGACGAGGTCTTCCCGATCAGCGCCCTTACCGGCGAGGGCCTCGAGCCGCTGCTCGAGCGGCTCGGCGAGCTCGCCCCCGAGGGCCCCTACCTCTACCCGCCGGAGGACCACAGCGACCAATCGAGCGAGCTTTTGCTGGCGGAGCTGATCCGCGAGCAGGTCCTGAACCGGACCCGGCAGGAGATTCCGCACTCGGTCGAGGTCTCGGTGCTGGAGGTCGAGCCGCGCGAGGACGGGCTAATCGCCGTTCGGGCCGAGATCTGGGCCGAGACCGAGTCGCAGAAGCGGATCCTGGTCGGCAAGAAAGGGACGAAGATCGGCGAGATCGGGACCGCCGCGCGCCGCTCGCTGGAGGCCGAGCTGGGGGCCAAGGTATTCCTCGATCTCCAGGTCCGTGTCCGCAAACATTGGCGCCGCGACGAGGACCTGCTCGACCGGCTCGGCATCGAGTAGCCGAGGGGCGCCCTGGGCGCCGTCTACGATTCCCCGGATGTTTCCTGAAATTGAATTCGACCAGCAGGGGCTGGTGCCGTGCGTCGTCCAGGATTTCGCCTCAGGCGAGGTGCTGATGCTTGCCTACATGAGCTCGCAGTCCCTCGAACTGACGCTGGACACCGGCGACCTGCATTTCCACAGCCGCTCGCGCGACGAACTCTGGAAGAAGGGCGAAACCTCGGGGAACCTGATGCACCTGCGCCAGCTCCGCTACGACTGCGACGGTGACGCGCTGGTGGCGCTGGTCGACCCCGCCGGTCCGGCCTGCCACACCGGCCAGCGCAGCTGCTTCTACCGCGAGGTGCTCGGCTCCGCCTCGCCCCGCAAGGACGCGCCGCCGGCGGAGGGCGAGCCGTTCCCGGTCACCTACGAAGCGCTGCCCGCCCTGGAGCGGACGATCCGCCACCGCGCCCTGCAGCGGCCCGACGGCAGCTACACGGTGAAGCTGCTCGACGACCGCGAGCTGATCGGCGAGAAGGTCGAGGAGGAGGCCGAGGAGGTCGTCCGCGCCGCGCGGGAAGAGAGCGAGGAGCGGGTCGCCGAAGAGGCGGCCGACATCCTCTACCACCTCAGCGTCCTGCTGGCCTCGCGCGGGGTCTCGCAGGCGAAGGTGATGGAGGTGCTGAATGCGCGTAGCGGCTGATTCTGAGATTCGGCTCGAGCCGAGCCTGGAGCAGGCGCGCGAGCTCGCCCGCGAGGGCAACGTGGTGCCGGTCCGGGCGCGCTTCGTCGACGACTGCGAGACGCCGGTCTCCGCCTTCCTCAAGCTGCGGGCGGGCGAGCCGGAGGGGGCGCCCTGCTTCCTCCTCGAGTCGGCCGAGCAGGGCCAGGTCGGCCGCTACTCCTTCGTCGGCCTGCGGCCGCGGGCGTTGCTGCGCTGGAGCGAGGGCGCGCTCTCGGAGTGGAGCGGGGAGGAGGCCGCCGCCGGCGAGCCGCCTAGCCGGATCGAGTCCGCCCCCGATCCCTACGCGGCGGTGGCGGCGCGGATGCAGGAGTACCGGCCGGCGCCGGTCGAGGGGCTGCCGCCGTTCGCGGGCGGGGCCGTCGGCTTTTTCGCCTACGACCTGGTGCGGACCGTGGAGCCGCTGGGGGAGCCGAATCCCGACCAGCTCGGCCTGCCCGACCTGGCCCTGATGGTGACCGACGCAATGCTGGTCTTCGACCACCTCCGCCACGAGTTGACGATCCTCGCCTGCGCCTTCGTCGAGGACGACGACAGCGTCGACGCCGCCTACGAACGCGCCGCGGCGACAATCGCCGAGATGCGCGAGCGGCTGCGCGCGGCAGTGCCGCTGCCCGAGCGCCCGACCGTCTCTGAGGCGCCGCGGTTCGAGTCGAACATGGAGCGGGAGGAGTTCGAAGCGGCGGTGGCGCGGATCGTCGAGTACGTCCATGCCGGCGACGCCTTCCAGGTTGTTCCCTCGCAGCGCTTCTCGGCCCCGGCCCCGGTCGAGGCCTTCTCGGTTTACCGCGGCCTGCGCGCGGTAAATCCATCCCCCTACATGTACTTCCTCGAGTTCGGCGACTTCCAGATCGCCGGCGCCTCACCGGAGCCGCTGGTGAAGGTGATTGGCGACCGGGTCGAGACCAGGCCGATCGCCGGCACCTACCCGCGCGGCGGCAGCGAGGACGAGGACCGCCAGCTCGCCGAGAAGCTGAAGAACGACCCGAAGGAGCGGGCCGAGCACGTGATGCTGGTCGACCTCGGCCGCAACGACCTGGGCCGGGTTTGCGAATACGGCAGCGTCGAGGTCGACGAGCTGATGGTGGTCGAGACCTACTCGCACGTCCTCCACATCGTCAGCCAGGTCTCCGGCAGGCTCAAAGACGGCGTCAGCGCGCTCGACGTGCTGCGCTCGGCGCTGCCGGCCGGCACCCTTTCGGGGGCGCCGAAGGTGCGAGCGATGCAGATCATCGACGAGCTGGAGAAGACCAAGCGGGGCGGCTACGGCGGCGCCGTCGGTTACCTCTCCTGGAACGGCGACCTCGACACCGCGATCCACATCCGCACCGTCGTCTGCAAGGACGGACAGCTGCATGTGCAGGCCGGCGGCGGCACCGTCGCCGATGCGAAGCCGAGCTATGAGTACGTCGAGTCGGTCAACAAGGCGCGGGCGGTCTTCCGGGCCGTCGAGGTCGCCTGCGAACAGCCGGACTGGGCGTGAGTGAGATGCGGGTGCTCGTGATCGACAACTACGACTCCTTCACCTACAACCTCGTCCAGTACCTGGGCGAGCTCGGGGCGGAGGTCGAAGTCGTGCGCAACGACAAGGCGACGGTCGCGGAGCTGCTGGCGCGCAAGCCCGACCGCCTCGTTGTCTCCCCCGGACCGTGCACCCCGGCCGAGGCGGGCATCTCCGGCGAGGCGATCCGCGCCTTCGGCGAAGCCGGAACCCCCGTCCTCGGCGTCTGTCTGGGGCACCAGGCGATGGTCGAGGCCTTCGGCGGGCGCGTCGTCCAGGGCGAGCCGATCCACGGCAAGGAGGGCGAGGTCGAGCACGACGGCAAGTCGGTCTACGCCGGCCTGCCGAGCCCGATGGTCGCCGGCCGCTACCACTCGCTTATCGCTGACCCCGACCTGCCCGCGGAGCTGGAGCTGAGCGCGACGCTGGGCGACGTGGTGATGGGCGCCCGTCACCGCGAGCTGCCGGTCGAGGGCGTCCAGTTCCATCCCGAGTCCGTCCTCACCCCGCAGGGCAAGCACCTGCTGGCCAACTTCATCGGGGAGGGCAGCGATGCCTAACGACGTAGTCAGCCGCGCGATCGACGCCGTCTGCGCCGGCGACCATCTCACCGCCGACCACGCCTCGGCTGTCCTCAGCGAGATCATGGAGGGGCGGACCGACCCGATCCAGACCGGCGCTTTCCTGATCGCCCTGCGGGCGAAGGGGGAGACGGTGCCGGAGCTGGTTGGCCTGGCGCGGACGATGCGCGGTCTGGCGGCTCCGGTCCCGACCAAGCGCGACGACCTGGTCGACACCTGCGGCACCGGCGGCGGTCCCTCGACCTTCAACGTCTCGACCACCGCGGCGCTGGTCGCCGCCGGCGCCGGCTGCGCGATCGCCAAGCACGGCAACCGCTCGAACACCAGCAAGTGCGGCTCCGCCGACCTGCTCGAGGCGCTCGGGGTCAACATCGAAATCGAGCCCGAGCAGGTGGGGCGCTGTATCGACGAGATCGGCTTCGGCTTCATGTTCGCGCCCAAACACCACGCGGCGATGAAACACGTCGTCCCCGCCCGCAAAGCACTCGGGGTGCGGACGATCTTCAACTTCCTCGGCCCGCTGACCAACCCGGCCGGCGCCAACCGGCAACTGCTCGGGGTGGCTGATCGCCACTACCAGGAGACGATCGCCGAGGCGCTGGTCGCCCTCGGTAGCGTCCGGGCGCTGGTCGTCTCCGCCGAGGACGGACTCGACGAGCTCTCGCTGGCGGCACGGACCCGGGTGATCGAGGTCGCCGACGGCCGCACCGCCGAGTGGTTCGTCGAGCCGAGCCAGTTCGGCCTCGCGCCGGCCGAGCTGGAGAGCGTCGCCGGCGGCACTCCTGAGGAGAACGCCGCTGTCAGCTGCGCGGTCCTGGCGGGGGAGCCGGGGCCGCACCGGGATCTGGTCGCACTCAACGCCGCCGCCGCGATCTACGCGGGCGGGCTCGCCGCCGATCTGCAGGAAGGGGTTGCCAAGGCCACCGAGGCGATCGATTCGGGCGCGGCGGCAAACGTGCTGGAGCGCCTGATCGCGGCAACGAGCGCCTCCGCCGTCTAGGCTCTAGTCCTTCATCGTGGGAATGATGGACCAGCTCATCGTGGGGGCCCGGGAGGGGGTCAAGGCGCGCCGCGCCGAGCTTCCCCAGCCCGCATTGGAGGCGCAGCTTGCCGAGCGCAAGGAGGATCGACCCTTCAACGAGGCGCTGACCAGGCCGGGCCTGTCGCTGATCGCCGAGTTCAAGCGCCGCTCGCCAAGCGCCGGCCCGCTGGCGCCGGAGGGGACAGACGTGGCCACACAGGTCACGGCGTATGAGCGCGGTGGCGCCGCCGCGCTCAGCGTGCTCACCGACGAGCCGCACTTCGGCGGCTCGCTGGACGACCTGCGTGCCGCTCGCGCCGCCTGCGGGCTGCCGATCATCCGCAAGGACTTCATCGTCGACCCCTACCAGCTCTATGAGGCGGCGGTGAACGGCGCCGACGCGGTGCTGCTGATCGTCGCCGCTCTCAGCGACGAGGATCTGTGCTCGCTCTACAAGGAGGCGCGCTCGATCGATCTCGACTGCCTGGTCGAGGTCCACGACGCCGAGGAGCTGGAGCGGGCGCTGGAGGCGGGTGCCGAGGTGATCGGGATCAACAACCGCAACCTCGACGACATGAGCATCGACATCGCCACCACCTTCGAGCTGATGCCAGACGTGCCGGCGGGCAAGACGGTGGTCGCCGAGAGCGGGATCTCCGGCCGCCAGGAGCTTGAGGAACTGGACCGGGTGGGGGTCGATGCGGTTCTGATCGGGGGCGCCTTGATGTCGGCTCCGGATCCGGAAGCGAAGACCCGCGAGCTGGCCGGGACCGACGAAAGCACTCGCGAACACCTGGTTTGAGCCTGAGCCGCGCCGCACGGGCCGGCGAATTTAGAAAAAATTTGAAGACCGTTTAGAAACCGGTCACGGCATTGCGCCATCCTCAGACCATGCCCGAACAGAAATCCAAACTTCGCAGCCCGTTCTTCTCTGCCTTCCTTGGCGGCCTCGTCGTCGCCGTCGTCGGTCTGATCGCCATCGCCGCAGGCGTGGTCGACTCCGGCGGCGGCTCGACGACGACCGTTGCCTCGCCTCTGACCGCGCCCGTCGACGCGAAGGAAGAAAAGAACACCAACGTCGTCAACCAGATCTACAAGGCCGACGGCGGCGGCGTCGCCTTCATCGAATCGCAGCTGGAACCGCAGGAAAGCGAATTCCTCAACCCCTTCGGCGAACCGGAAGAAGAATCCGGCGGCGTCGCCACCGGCTCGGGCTTCGTGATCGACAACGAAGGCCACATCCTCACCAACAACCACGTGATCGAAGGCGCCGAAAAGGTCCAGGTCAAACTCGGCGATTCGGAAAAGGAGTACGAAGCCGAAGTGGTGGGCGCCGATCCTGGCACCGATATCGCTCTGCTCGAGGTGGAAGCGCCGACGAAGGAACTGCATCCGCTCACCCTCGGCCACTCCTCGGAAGTGGAAGTCGGCGACCCGGTGGTCGCGATCGGCAACCCGTTCGGCCTCGACCGCACCGTTACCAGCGGCATCGTCTCCGCCCTGCAGCGGCAGATCCAGGCGCCCAATGGCTTCTCGATCAACCACGTGATCCAGACCGACGCCGCGATCAACCCCGGCAACTCCGGCGGTCCGCTGATCAACGCCGCAGGCGAGGTGATTGGGATCAACTCCCAGATCGCGACCGGCGGCGGTGGCAACGGCAACGTCGGTATCGGCTTCGCGATCCCGATCGACACGATCCGGGCCGAGATCCAGCAGCTCGAGACCAAGGGCGAAGTCGAACACGCCTTCCTCGGCATCACCGGTGGCACCGTCACCCCGGAACTGGCGAAAGCGGTGAATCTGCCGGTGACCGAAGGCGTGATCGTGCAGACGGTCGTCAAGGGCAGCCCCGCTGACAAGGCCGGGCTGGAAGCGGGCCACACCAGCGCCACGATCGGCGGTGTGGAAGTCCGCCTCGGCGGCGACATCATCACCGAAGCCAACGGCGAGAAGGTCAAGAGCATGGAAGAGCTGGTCGAAACGATCCAGGACTCGAAGCCGGGCGATGATCTCGAACTTACGATCCTCCGCGATGGTCAGGAAAAGACCGCCGACGTCACCCTGGGCACTCAGCCCGCAAAAGCCGGCGGGTAATCCATAGGCCCGCTTTAGGACGCCCCTGACCCCCTCCTCACTCAACTTGCTCGGGTGGGGTGGGGGTTTTCGTCCGCGGGCGTTTCTGCCCGAGAAGTACAAGCCGTTCGGAGGGGGTCAGGGGCGTCTTCACGTACGCTGGTAGAGATGCGCGTCAAGTTCTGTGGGATCACCAATTTGGACGATGCGGCTGAGGCCGTTCGGCTTGGTGCTTGGGCTGTTGGGCTGATCCATTTCGATGGAAGCCCTAGGGACGTGGATCGAGCCGTTGCCGCTCAGATCGCTGCTGCTTTTCGGCGCAAGTGCGAGGTGGTGGGGGTGTTTGTCAATCCCACTTTGGACGAGGTGGCACGGGCAGTTGAGGATGAGGGGTTGACGATGGTGCAGCTGAACGGGGCGGAGGGGGCTTCGTTTTGCGGTGAGGTGGCGCGGCGGACGGGGGTCAAGGTGGCGAAGGCGATCCATGTGGCGAGCGCTGCTGACATCCACGCCGCCGAGGCTTTCCGCACCGATTTCCACCTCTTTGACCGGCGCGGCAAGGGGCTGTGGGGCGGGACCGGCGAGAGCTTCGACTGGGAGCTGCTCCGCGACCACCGCTCGGAAGTCCCGGCGATCCTTGCCGGTGGGCTGCGGCCGGAGAACGTCGCCGAGGCGGTCTCGATCGCCCATCCCTACGCGGTCGACGTCGCCAGTGGCGTCGAGTTCGAGCCCGGCCGCAAGGACCATGCGGCGATGACCGCCTTCTTCGACGCAGCGAACTCGGTCGGCGCCGAGGCATGAGCACGATCGAGCAGAGATTCGGCCCCTACGGGGGGCGCTATGTGCCGGAGACGCTGATCCCGGCGCTCGACGAGCTGACCGCCGCCTGGGCCGAGGCACGCGAGGACGCGGATTTCATGGACCGGTTGGACCAGCTGCGGCACGACTTCATCGGCCGCCCGACGCCGCTCTACCCGGCGGAGCGCCTGTCCGAGCGGGTCGGCTCGCGGGTTTACCTGAAGCGTGAGGACCTCGCCCACACCGGCTCCCACAAGATCAACAACGCGCTCGGGCAGACGCTGCTGGCGGCGCGGATGGGCAAGCCGCGGGTGATCGCCGAGACCGGCGCCGGCCAGCACGGCGTCGCCACCGCGACTGCCTGCGCCCTGCTCGGGCTCGAATGCGTCGTTTACATGGGCACCGAGGACATTCGCCGCCAGGCGCCCAACGTCGAGCGGATGCGGCTGCTCGGCGCCGAGGTGGCCCCGGTCGAGGCCGGGGCGAGGACGCTGAAGGAGGCGGTCAGCGCGGCGATCCGCGACTGGGTCGCCAACGTCGCCACCACCCACTACGTGATCGGCTCGGCGGTCGGGCCGGCGCCCTACCCGGCGTTGGTCCGCGACCTGCAGCGGGTGATCGGCGAAGAGGCGCGCGAGCAGGCGCTGGCGGCCGAGGGGGGCTTGCCGGGACGGGTGATCGCCTGCGTCGGCGGCGGCTCCAACTCGATCGGCATCTTCACCCCGTTCGTCGCGGACGCCGAGGTTGCGCTGGTCGGCGTCGAGGCGGCGGGGGAGGGGCTCGAAAGCCGCCGCCACGGCGCTTCGCTGCAGGCGGGGACGACCGGCGTCCTCCACGGCTCCCTCTCTTCGATCATCGCCGACGAGGAGGGCCAGATCCTCGAGGCCCACTCGATCTCCGCCGGCCTCGACTACCCAGGGGTGGGGCCGGAGCACGCTTACCTCCGTGACAGCGGCCGGGCGACCTACGTCGGCGTCACCGACGAGCAGGCGCTGGCGGCCTTCCAGGAGCTCTCCCGCCTCGAGGGCATCATCCCGGCCCTAGAGTCCTCCCACGCCATTGCGTGGCTGTTGGAGAACCCGGCAGACGATGGATTCGACGTCCTCTGTCTCTCCGGGAGAGGCGACAAGGACATGGCCGAGGTAACCGCACGCCTCAAACCCCCGAGCGACGTCCTGCCGTGAACGGAGAGGAGCGGATCGCGGCGGCCTTCGAGACGGCCGCCGCTGAGGGACGGGCGGCGCTGATGCCCTACATGATGGCCGGCTACCCCGATCGGGAGACCGGGCTAGCTGTGGCAGAGGCGTACGTCGATGCCGGGGCGGATCTGATTGAGCTGGGGGTGCCGTTTTCGGATCCGTTGGCAGACGGGCCGGCCATTCATGCGGCAGCTACGAAGGCCCTTGAAGCGGGGGCGACGCTGGCGACGGCGCTGGAGGTATGCCAGGCGATCTCAGATCGCGTGCCGGTCGTCTTCATGGCCTACGCCAACATGGTGCTCGCCCACGGCGGAGCCACCGAGTTCGCCCGCATGACTCGCGCCGCCGGGGCCGCCGGGGTGATCGTGCCCGACCTGCCGCTGGACGAGGCGGGTGAGGTGCGGGAGGCGTTCGCGGCCGAGGGGCTGGCGCTGGTGCCACTGCTGGCGCCGACCACGCCGGCCGAGCGGCGGCGGCGGATCTGCGAGGCGGCCAAGGGCTTCGTCTACGTCGTTTCCACCGTCGGCACCACCGGAGAGCGCAACGAGCTGCCGCCTGTCCTCACCGAGCTGGTCGAGGCGACGAAGGCCGACGCGCGGACGCCGGTCGCCGTCGGCTTCGGGATCGGCACCGCCGAGCAGGCCGCCCAGGTCGGCCGGCTCGCCGACGGGGTGATCATCGGCAGCCGCCTCGTCCGCGCTGCGGGTGAGGGCGGCTCGCCCCAGGGTGCCGCCGACGCCGTCGCCTCCTTCCTGAGCGAGACGCGCGTCGCCCTCGCTGGATAGGATGCGCCGCGATATGGGCATGGTCGTAACCCTCTTTCTCGCGATCGCCGCGATGGTCACCGCCTACGGCTGGCTTGGCCAGGGCGGCGGCGTCGCTGGACTGATCTTCTTCGGCGTGCTCCTGATCGGCGCTTTGGTCCGCGTCGCGCAGCCGCAGAAGTCAGACGCTTAGTCGCGCTAGGCGCGAGTAGCAATGACTTGGAGGTACTCGGCCTCCAAGACCATCGCCCGGTCGCCGGCGGCGTTTGCCTTCTCTAGGAAGGAGCGCAAGTCGTCGGTCAGCGCCTGCTCACCCTCCGGGCCGACCCGTTCGTAGGCCATTTGGGTCGGACCGAAGTAGGTGCGGAAGAACTCGATGTAGTGCTCAGGGGAGCGGAAGGGCTGGCGCGAGATCCGTCGCTCGAAGCGGATGTCGGAGACGCCGTCGCCGAAGAGCTCGCGGACGCGGTCCTCGGTGCCCCAGAGAAGCGGCGATTCGACGCCGGGTGGTGGCGGCGCGTGCTTGCTGATCGTCCCGAACATCTGGCCGACGCTGCCCGCGGGCGTCCAGTTGTTCATGCCGATCCGGCCGCCCGGTTTCGTCACCCGCAGCAGCTCGGCGGCGGTCTTCGGTTGGTCGGGGGCGAACATCGCCCCGAAGATCGACATCGTCACGTCGAAGCTGGCGTCGTCGAAGGGCAGGTCCTGGGCGTCGGCCTCGACGAACTCGACGTCGAGCCGCTCGGCCGCGGCGCGTTCCCGGCCGCGCTCCAGCAGCGCCGGGACGTAGTCGGCTCCGACCGTCCCGCCCCAACTACGCCGCGCCGCCGAGATCGCGCCGTTGCCGCTGCCGCAGGCGACGTCGAGCACCCGCTCGTCGGGGACGATGTCGAGCGCCTCGGCGAGGTTCTCGCTGGCGTTGAAGACGATCCCGGCGACCATCGCGAAGTCGCCTTTGGACCAGATCTGCTGCTGGATTTGCGTGACGGCTTGGAGGTCGGGCGTGTCGTTCATGCGTGCGAGCCTCTCACGTGAAGAACCGTTTGGCTATCTCGATCATCCCCAGGTCGACCTGCTTGACCTTGACCGCCTCCGCCAGCGGCACCGAAGTCATCTCGGTGCCGTGGATGGCGGCCATGCGGCCGAATTCGCCCGCTTTCGCCATCTCGTAGGCATGGGCGCCGTAGAGGGTGGCGAGGACGCGGTCGGTCGAGGTCGGAGTGCCGCCGCGCTGGACGTGTCCGAGCACGGTGACCCGGGCCTCGTAGCCGGTCAGGCGCTCCAGCTCCGCCGCCAGCGCCGCGCCGATGCCGCCGAGGCGGGGATAGCCGTATTCGTCGCTCTCCTTGATCGGCTGGATCAGGCGTTCCTCGCCGCTGGCGAAGGCGAGCTTGGCGCCCTCGGCGACGACGATGATCGAGAAGTCCTTGCCGCGGTCGTGGCGGCGGGTCACGTCCCCGCAGATCTCCTCGACCGTGGTCGTCTGCTCGGGGATGACGATGCAGTCGGCGCCGCCGGCGATCCCCGCATAGGCGGCGATCCAGCCGGTGTTGCGGCCCATCACCTCGACGACCATGATCCGGTCGTGCGACTGGGCGGTGGTGTGGAGGCGGTCGATCGCGTCGGTGACGATCTGGACGGCGGTGTCGAAGCCGAAAGTGAAGTCGGTGCCGCCAACGTCGTTGTCGATCGTCTTCGGGACGCCGATCAACGGCAGGCCGTGATCGACATGAAGCTGGCGGGTGATCTCCATCGTGTGCTCGCCGCCGATCGCGACGACTGCGTCGAGGCGCTGCTCCTCGAAGGCGGTGGCGACCTTCTCGACCGCGCCTTCGCGGATTGGCTCGTAGCTGGAGGTGCTGAGGATCGTCCCGCCCTGGTGGAGGATCCCGGTGACGCGGGGCATGTCGAGGGGGAGGTAGTCGCCCTCGGCGAGACCGCGGTAGCCACGGCGGATCCCGATCGTCTCGTCCCCCCGCTGCATCGCCGAGCGGGCAACGGCGCGGATCACCGCGTTCAGCCCCGGGCAGTCCCCTCCTGCAGTCAGCACGCCTATACGCATGGCGCCGAGTTTAGGATCGCTTCCCGTGCACCGCCTTCCAGCCCTCTGCGCCAGTGCCCTCCTGCTTGCGGTCGTCGCCCTGGGCATCGGGTGCGGCGAAGGCGGAGTGGGGGGCGGCGCGACCGTCTCCGTCTACGTCGCGGCGCCGCTGTGCAAGGAAGCGCGGGCCGCATTGCAGAAGGCCGGCGGGACGACCGATGACCTCAAGGTCCAGGCTCTCTGCCTGCCGCCAGTTGAATCGGAAGGGGAGGTGGACCTGGCTGCGGCCGGCGCCAATGCCCGCCGCGCCACCGAGGACTCGAGCTCGGTCGCTTATCTCGAAGCTCCCGGTCCAGCCGCGAAGTTCAGCCAGTCGATCGTCGAAAACGCCAACGTCGCCTGGACCAAGACCAGCTCCGGCGCCACTGCCCTGCGCGAAGTCCTCAAAGCCCTCGAAGAGCGGGGCTCCTCGTCGCCGCGCGCGGCGGTCCTAGACCAGACCGGCTAGCGCCTCGTCCAGGTCCGGGTGCTTGAAGCCGTACCCGAGCTCCTGGGTGCGCTTGGGGATCACCCGCTGGCCGCCTCGCAGGACCTGGCCGAACTCTTTGCCGAATTTGACGTCGAGCACGAGCCCCGGCACCGGTGCGACCGCCGGCCGGTTGACCGCCCGCCCCAGCGCCTTCGAGAACTCCTTGTTAGTCACCGGGTTCGGCGCGGTTGCGTTGACGACGCCGCTGACGTTCTCGCCGTCGAGCGCCCAGAGCAGAATCCCGATCTCGTCCTCGAGGTCGATCCAAGCGACGTACTGCTTGCCGCCGGCGAGCGGGCCGCCGACGCCGAGCTTGAACGGCGTCAGCAGCTCTTTCAGCATTCCCCCCTGTGGCGTCAGCACCTGGCCGGTGCGGACGATCACGAGGCGCACGTCGCTGCCGTCGAGCTCGTGCGCCGCCGCCTCCCAGGCCTGGGTCACCTCGGAGTCGAAGCTGCTGCCGGGGCCGGCGCTCTCGTCGACTTCCTCGTCGCCGCGGTCGCCGTAGTAGCCGACCGCCGACTGGCTCACCAGCACCTTCGGCGGCTGCTCCAGCGCCCCGATCGCCTGCACCAGGTTATGGGTCCCCTGGCGGCGGGTCTCCATGATCTTCTGCTTCGCCTCGTCGGTCCAACGCTGGTCGATCCGCTCGCCGACCAGGTTGACGACGCCCTCGACGCCTTCGAAGGCGACCGGGTCGGGCCGTTCCAGCGTCGGCTCCCAGCGGTGCCAGGTGACGCGAGGGTTGGTGCGGCGGGCGCGACCGGGGTCGCGGCTGAGGCCGACGACGTCGTCGCCGCGGGCGAACAGCGCGTCACACAGAGCCGAGCCGATCAGGCCGCTGGCGCCGGTGACGAGGACCCGCACGGAGTTAGCTCGCCTCCACTGCGGCGAAGGTCCCGGTCTCGTCGTTCAGCCGCGCGATTCCGTCGCGCTTGGCCTCCTCGACCACCGCGTCGGCGACCTTCGGCGCCACTTCGCGGTTGAAGACGCTGGGGATGATGTAGTCCTCGGCGAGGTCGGCCTCCGAGACCGCCATCGCAATCCCTTTCGCCGCCGCCAGCTTCATCTCCTCGGTGATGCTGGGCGCGCCGGCGTCCAGCGCGCCGCGGAATATCCCTGGGAAGGCGAGCACGTTGTTGATCTGGTTGGGGTAGTCGGAGCGACCGGTGGCCATGATCCGCACGTAGGGGGCGGCGTCCTCGGGCATCACCTCGGGCGTCGGGTTGGCCATCGCGAAGACGATCGCGTCGTCGTTCATCTTGCCGAGCGACTCGGGCTGGATGATTCCGGGGCCAGAGAGGCCGACGAAGATGTCCATGCCCTCGATTACGTCGTCGGGCTGGCCCTGGATCACGTCCGGGTTCGTGTTGTCGGCGTACCAGCGCTTGGCGGCGTTCATCTCGCCGGACTGGTAGTCGGCGCGGCCGCTCGAGACCGCGCCCTTCCGGTCGCAGCCGACGATCTGGGTGATCCCGGAGGCGAGCATCATCTTGGTCACGGCGACTCCGGCGGCACCGAGGCCGACCACCAGCACCCGCAGCTGCTCGATCGGTTTGCCGGTGATCTTCAGCGCGTTGAACAGCGCCGCCATCGTCACTACCGCGGTGCCGTGCTGGTCGTCGTGGAAGACCGGAATGTCGATCGACTCCTTCAGCCGGTCCTCGATCTCGAAGCAGCGCGGGGCGGAGATGTCCTCGAGGTTGATGCCGCCGAAGGTGGGGGCCATCAGCTCGACCGCGCGGACGATCTCGTCGGCGTCCTGGGTGTCGAGGCAGATCGGGAAGGCGTCGACGCCGGCGAACTCTTTGAAGAGCATGCACTTGCCCTCCATCACCGGCATAGCTGCCTCGGGGCCGATGTTGCCGAGGCCGAGGACGGCACTGCCGTCGGAGACGACCGCGACCGTGTTTTTCTTGATCGTGTACTCGAAGGCTTTGCTGCGGTCGGCGTGGATGTCCATGCAGACGCGGGCGACGCCGGGCGTGTAGGCCATCGAGAGGTCGTCGCGCGTTTTCACCGGGTACTTGTTGCGCTGCTCGATCTTGCCACCGCGGTGCATCTGCATCGTCCGGTCGACGTAGTCGAGGACGCGGGCGCCGCGGGTCGAGCCGATCGCCCGCAGGATCTTCTCCCAGTGGTCGCGGTCGGCGGCGTCGATCGTGAACTCGCGGACCCGTTTCCCCTCCGGCCCGGCGCCCGGAACCAGGTCGACGCCCTGCAGCTGCCCGCCAGCCTCGGCGATCGCCGCGGTCAGCCGCCCAAGCGGCTCCTGCCGCGCGTCGAGCTCGACGCGGATCGTGACGCTGTACTGGGCGCTGACTGCCATCGGCGGCTATCGAATCAGATTCGGTGCATCGGCTCGGTCGCCGTTGCTCCCATAGGATCGCCGGTCTGTGAGATCGCGATCGATTCCGTGTCTCTGCCTGGCGGTCCTTTCGGGATTTCTCGCGGCCGCTCCCGTCGTGGCGAGTGCGTCGATGCCATCTCCGCTGCTGGAGCAGGATGAATTCCCGGGCAGCTCGATCGCATTCGCGCTGGCGGGGAGCCATGGCTACAGAATTCACTTCGCCGCCTACTCCAAAGAAGGGAGCAGCAGAGGGAGGATCGCCGTTTCGGTGGTCCGCGAGGGCGAGTCCGCCTTCTACAATGCGCCGGCGCTCATCTCCGAATCGTTCGTGCGTGCCGACCTCGGGCCGCTCGGGAAAGTCGACCTCGCCTACCACCCGTCGGGGCGGGAGAAGACGATCCCGATCAAGTGCAGTCGGGACACCTTCACCTACGAACCCGGGACCTACGAAGGGATCGTCGAGTTCAAGGGCGAGGGCGGCTACACGAGCGCTCGATCGGAGAGCGTCCCGTTGGTACCGCTTCTCAGCTCCTTCTGCGGTGGGGGGAGTGGCTTCGGCGAGGCCTTTGACCCGAACGAGCGCGGGGCGGATCTACGCGGCCTCTCGTTCGCGCATGGGCGCCGGCTGGTCTTTCAGGTGAACAAGAACGGTCCACGGGCACCTACCGTCTTCAGCGCTTCGCTCAAGGAGCGGCGCGGAGGCATCTCGATCTACCGAACGGTGAACGGCACCGCTCCCCCCAACGCCTTCCACTTCGACCGACGCTTGCGGCGGGCGGAACTCTCGCCTCCGCCTCCGTTTTCCGGCTCGGCCCTGCTCTCCCGCAGTCCGAGCACCCTCTTCCCGCAGTGGAGCGGCAACCTCTCGATCGATTTCCCCGGCCACGAGGTGCACGCCGCGGGCCCAACGGTTCACGTGAGCATCCGCCACGCCCACTTCACCCGCAGCAGCAACGCCGAAGTAGAAATCGAAGCCGCACCGAGCGACTAAAAGCAGCAGGTAAAGGGGGCGAGCCCGAGGCCCTG